>Ga0325410_1007322_pt1 | contig 12064 bp, 5 predicted proteins | sample PopdelMetagenome_16_FD_206182 | JGI IMG/M metagenome (GOLD analysis project Ga0325410, IMG submission 206182) | Populus deltoides microbial communities from Bellville, Georgia, United States - Xylem-PdIQD-R3 | ecosystem: Host-associated > Plants > Phyllosphere > Stem > Wood/Secondary xylem... | reverse complement strand
TGCCCGCAATTGCCGGGTTCTTAAATGGGAGACTCGCTCAGTCTATTTGCCAGTTGTCAGAAGAAATTAATTGTTTTGAAACTATTACCACTACAAAAATAATTAAATTAATTACTAGATTCAAAAATTATGATAACAGCTTTGTTTTTCAAAAAATGGTGTTATTTCGGATTTTGGTTTGGAAAATATGTTAAAAACTTTAATTCCACCTGCTGTCTGTCTATTAGCTTTTGCCTGTTTGAAAGTGTAGTTATAGTTATTTTTAAAATATTTTTCGTGTTAAAATATATTAAAATAATATTTTTTATTTTTAAAATAAGCACATCAAAATGATTCAAAACATATAAAAAAATTAATTTTTAATAAAAAAATATTTTTTTTAAAAATACAAGTTGACCCACATTTCCAATCCATGTTATTTTGAATAGTAAGTTTGTTTTTCCCTCCTGTGATGGGAGAAGAAGGAGGGAGATTGCTGCAAATACCATATTTGTCAAGATTTATAATTCAAATAACCAGACATTGCTTATATGTAAATAGCATTTAGATTTCCTAAACTTGATCCTGGATTGGATGCTGTTGATTGAGTTGAAGCGCGTATGTCATGTAAATAGATGTGTAGTCATGGATTTTTCGTGAATTGATTATGAGTTTTTAAAGGGGTGATTTTGATGATTAAAGTTTTGATTTCTTATTTTAAGATATATTATGTAAGTGTATGTTTCGAATTGATTTTTTAACTACATGTCTGTGTATGCTAAAAATATTTTACCTTTAAAAGAATATTAAATTTACATTTTTTAATTATTTTAACGTTTTAATATTAAAAATAAAAATAAAAATATTTTAATATATTTTCAATTAAAAAATATATTTTTTAAAATTCCACACCACACGTTAACCAACATACATTGAAGCCATTCTAGAGAGGGGGTGGGAATTTATAAACAAGTAAAGCCTATCTTATCGATTCGTTGTTAACTATAGCTTGATGAAAAGAAGACAAATCAATTAACTATAACCAGTATATAGTTGCATCGCAAATACATGAACATGTGGTTAGAAGTCGCTTAGTTGTAATTAGTTTACTGGGTTGTGATATGCCCGACTCGAATAAAAAAAAACATGGACTTAAAAAAATATTCATTGTAATGAATTACTTGATATTACTATTAAATTTGGTTTACTATATTAATTTTAATTTTGTAGTACTCTGATTTATTTTCTAGTTCAAATATAAAATTAAATCATATAAAAATTGATATAACATGACTAACCCGACTTAACAAATCCAAAAACAACTGAACAATTAATAAAAAACATGGCTTGGTTTTTTTAAAAAAATAAAAATAAAAATAATTTTTTTTTTAATATTAAAACATCAACATGATTGATTTGGCTTTGCGGCTTAACACGCTAAATTCACAACCAGAAAACTTTACTGGGTTTAAAATTTTTTTACTTTAAAAAACCTATGTTTTACTTAACTGCACAATAACAGAAACAATTATTTATCAAATCACATATTGAGATATTTATTTAAAATTATGATAATTTTATATAAAACAAACTAAAATAATTTATGTTTATAAATTTAATATCTAATAAATTTCAAATGATAAAAAAAAAAGAACATAAAGAGAAGTGAAAAAAAAAAGGGAATGCAAGAAAGAAAAAGAAAGTAACACGTGGAGATGAGTTGATAATCCACTTTAAAAAAAAAAAAATGTATCAGGCAATTTGCAAATCCAAAGTAGAAATGGTGTCCTTAAGTTTAGGAGGAAATGTTTAATTATAGTACAATAAATTTAAATATTATTTTGATAGTTTTTTTATATTGTAATAATGATTTTTTAAAAAATATTTTTTACTTAAAAATATATTTATTTTTTATTTTTTAAAATTTATTTTTAACACTAGTATATTAAAATAATTTAACAATATAAAAAATCAAATATTTTAAAATACATGACGTGCCGTGTAAACAAACGTGGTCAAATCTTGGACACCTTCAAACGAGATTTCTGTGTTACCGACGGCGGGAACGTCAATTGAAAAAATAATCGCTGCAGTTTGTGAACCACTTTCTACTTTGTTGTTGAAGAGGGTAACAGTAATTCCCTTTTGAACTTCCTTACACCGACAATTGATTCAAATCCCCCCATAAACATCACCTCTAACAAATAAAAAAAATGGAGAAATCAAACCACGTACATTTACAAGTCAGGTCTAGGTGAGCTAGAAGAAACATAGGAATAACGATTGCAGAAAAATATTTTATTTAAAAGAACTGTAAAAATATTTTTATACACGCCTAAAAAAGCAGGATATCTAACTCCAACTTAATACCACTAACTCATCTGGGTTTTTTCGTATGAAGAAAATTATTCTAAAGCTTTACAAATAAAAAATATTTTTACATGATTACACATCTATAATATTATTTACAACCTATATGTACATAATTACATTTAATAGAACAAAGTATGTATAAATACACTATACCATGAATTTCATTCTCCTTCAAACAATCATGCTATGAAGGGCATGTATATCTGTAATTAAAAAAATATTTATATGAAACAATGGTTGCAATTTTAAAAAATTATGTTATGTTATATACATGTAATGATTATCAATAAAATTCAAATGTGTTGTTACTGATAGCTATTTCTCGACAACCTTTTTAAAGCGTGGTAGTTTTTTCAAAACCCTTTTTCAGATACCATTTGCAAGAAACACCCCTTTGCTGTAATAGAATTTCCCATTCCTGGTCTCCTCCAATTCCAGTCACTGTTCGTAGCCGTTGGTCGAGATAACGTTGTAGAAATCGCCGAATCAGTCTCGCCCTGGATGTTTCCTTACTTTCCTGTTCAAAATCAAGGGACCGCGCGCTACTGGCAATATATTCATAACGCTATGAATTTGAATTTAATGATTGCTTTTACTGTTTTATTCAATTCAATAATCCACTGGACTGATAATCCAATGTCCACCGATATCAAAGTTGTTCACACCCCTCCAGTTTTATAATCGGCACAGAATTTTCTATACTGAAACATCTCAAAGACCGTTTCGAGAGTGTGCGCGTATATATGTATGTATGTTAAAAGTAGACTTTTTTAAATTAAAATAAATAAATCAACCTCCTATATATATATATATATATTTCAACAAAAACAGCATGTCAAGCGTCTAAGAATATATTCTAAAATTTGTATCATTATCAGATATCTAAACTAAAAAAAAATAAAAATAAAATTGTTCGTCACAATGAAAGTTAAATATCTAAAATAAGGAAGTTTGGATATGTTTCAGCCTTGAAACATAAAATAATCCGATATAAAATAATATTTTAATTGATATAGAGTTTCGCTAGCTCTATAACCGGAAGAGTACTGATTTTAGGTTAGTGCGGAAACTTCCTTCTGGACTGTTTGGAATGCACATGGTGTTTTTTTAAAAATTGATTTTTTTAAAAAAAATATTATTTTAATATAACTCTAAAAAAAAAATTGAAAACAATACTCACCGATGCCATCCAAAGCTAAAACGACAAAATGGTTGCCACGAGCGAGGTGGCTGACATTACAGAATTAAGAGACCCCACATTCCTGCCTTGTAATCAGATCAACCGCCCGTCTTCCTCCGGCTGGTGTGGTTGTGTAATAGCAATTATTTTTTAATATTTTGCAGCACGCCAGGATCGCATGAAGGCACCGTGACTACACGTAATGCTTTCCTTTTTAAAAAAATTCAATTAAAAAAGTCAATAATTGTTTCGAAACAAATTTAATAAACAATTGTTCGATTATTCTGACAAAAAAAAAAGGGTCAAAGGAAATAATAATTGCTCGATGCACAAATAGAACAGTGGTGAATAAAGGCAAAATAGGTGACGTAGTTCTGGGAAATGGCTCCAAGTGACAGCTAAGCCGGCCTCAGATGTAGCATTTTAACATTATCCACTGCATGTATGTGAGTGTCACACGTAATGTTTTTCAAAACAACTAAAATAATATATCTTTTATTTTTTAAATTTTATTTATGATAAGTTTAAAATATATAAAATTACTTTTTTAAAGATGTACTTTTATTCTTTAAATGCATGGATTTTTATTTTACAACTCGCAAAGGATTTTTATGATTTTATATACACATTTAAAATCTTTTATGATTTACGAATACCGATTCAATTTGCTCTTGAGCTTGAATATTATTTTTATAAATTTGATTTTTTTAAAAAATAGATTAGGTCGAACACTTGGTGGGTAATTGTTTTATGGGAAAGTTTTTTTACTCATTTTTAGTTTAATTTTAACTAACCAATCTCCAATTGCCTGGTCTGTTCTTATTTTCTTTTTGTGTGTGTTCTCATATTTTAATATTATAAAAGAAAAAAAAAAAGAGAGAAACAGATACATATTTATGTACACCTAATCTCTTAATCTTGCATTTTTTATTTGTCATGGAGACCTATTTCCGAGAAGCCTCTAGTCTACCTTTTATTCCGGCTTGTTAGGCAGCGTGCGTGGAAAAGGCTGGCATCTTCAGTCCACGTTCTTCGTTTCTTGCTTTAAGATCTTTGAATTTTCTTAACGAGGCCGATATATCTCTCTTTTCCAAAGCTTAGAGTAATGTCGAATTATTTTATATTCTACAAAATATAGTACGTGTTCGTTAAAAAAATATTATTTGAAATTATTTTTTATTATTTTAATGACTGATATCATAAATAAAATATAAAAATATAAAAAAATTATTTTAATAAATTTTTAAATAAAAAAATTATTTTAAAAATTATTTGATATTTATGTTTAGTATTCTTGTCACGATTGATTTTTAAAATATTTTTTAATTAAAATATATTAAAATAATTTTTTTTATTTTAAAAATTTATTTTTTACATCAACGTATTAAAATAATAAAAAAATTAAAAATTTTAAAAACATATTTCGCACCAAAAAAATCTATAATACACGCTTGACAGTCTAGTACATCGAGCATTTTTCCTGAAAAAAATGGTTTATTCTCCGTATGCAAGAAACTTGTGTCCAGGTTCGTATCTTTCTTCTGGGTTTATTTTCAAAAGGCTAAATAGTAATGTGACCCTGAATTATTGATTGAATTCAACTTGACCGTTGATCTTTTAATTTTTTGAATATGATCCCTCGAACAGTCTCTGTCGGACATTTGGGTGGGTGCGGGTGGGGTCGGACATTTGGGTGGGTGGGGGGGACATTTTGCTCGGAAAATAATATACATCCACGTGACTCCGTTTATTCCTTTGACCGATTACCAGATATTATTTTCACCCCACATGCTTCTTTGAAGTTTGACCAATTACCAAATACTGATTTTATCCCAAGTCTCTTTTACGAGTTTGAAAAAACAAATTATATATATATATTGGTTAGTAATAGATAAGATAAAATAAAATATAAAAAAATATTATACTATTAATATATATATATATATATTATTGTTTAAGAGAACAATTAGATTTTATTTTTTTTTATTTTTTTTAAATTGAGTGTTGAGATTGATAATAGTATAATAACTTTGGTTACAAAACCTGAATTATCTTGAAAAAGTGCATTAAGATTGGTCTGAATTTTAAAAAATTAAGGAATGATTGACCTGACCACTCTGGTAAAAAAACCTGAATCGACCCACGACCCTGTCAATTCAGGATAAAACCCAAGTAAAATCTTGTTTGTTTTTAAAAAAAATGATTAAAACAAGCGTCATTTTATCCTTATTTTTTTAAAAAAATGAGGTTGAGCCTCACAATTTGTAACTCAATTCTTATTTGGATTGACTCTCGAGTCGAGTTTTAAAACTATAATGATAGTCATTTTTATCTTTTTATATTTTAATTTGACAAGTTTAGAATTAAAAGTTTTTTATAATAATAAAAATAAAAAATATTATATTTGAAAACATGTCTATGCTGTATTATATTTTATTGATTTAAAAGTCTAAAAATTTACTAAAAAAATATTATATGAATATATTTATTTTTATACGTGGATAATTATATTTTTAATCAAATATATTAAAATTACTCTTGTTTTTGTCTCTTTTGTCGCGTGAATACAGCATAACATGGCATATATCACTGGTTGTGGGTCGTAATTTTTTTTAAGGTAAGAAAATAATTAAGCATATATAACGTGTCTTCCAGTAAAAAAAAATTATAAATTCAAAATATTATATATGTGATATGGTATTTTTTTTAAATATCGATATAGAGGTATATTTGATATTATATTTATAAAAATATTAAGATGACAACACATTAGATCGATTGCGAGTTAACTTACCAAACATATGACTCTGGTTATGAGATTGTGATGAACTACGGAAAGCAAATCAAAATAAATTATGAAGATTGATTTCTAACCAACCCGGTGTTAAATGACATAATAATAAAAAAACATATTGAATTAAAAAAAAACTACTCAATCTAACCTGTCAAACTTGCAATCTGGATCATAAGATCAAGATGATCCCATGCAGAGCAAATCGAAAAAATATACAAAACTCAATTCTAAACAAACCAACAATGAATGATGAAACTGAAAAAAATAAATTAAAAAAATAATAAAATCAACCTAGGTCAACCCAGTCAACCAAGGTTAACCCTATTACGACCTGAATCTCGAGTGCATGGCCGACAACTCAGGAGTGGTGTCGTGAGGACACCTCACCTACGCTAAGTCTTAGAACAAGCATATCAAAAGAATAATTTATTTAAAAATATACAACATTTCATAATCTTCCAAGATATTATATTATTAAAAACTAATAAAACCAAATGATAGTTTAAAACTTCTCGTCAATAATTAAAACAAAAATAATTATCCATAATACTCATAACATTGTCGAAATCTAAGCTTAATTAAAACGGGGTAATGGTGAAGCATCTAAAACACTGGATCAAAACTAAAAGAAAAGCCTTGTGAAACAAACAAGGCATGCCGGCAAAAAATAAAGAAGCATGAACACCCAACAAGGTCAATCCACTAACAAAAACCAATGATTTGGAAATAATATAAAATGAGGAGTGAGTTCAACCAACTCGGCAAGAGGATAACATTTAATACATATCTTAGATATTATTAATTTGTAAGTTGTAAATATCTTGATATAAATATACATACTAAGCATATTAACATACAATAGTAAAATACATGTCAACTATCATATGACACCCGAATGTGACCATCATGGAATGATCAATCGCCACAGTAGGTGCCTCTCTCGTCAACTAGGTATACAAAATACTATGTGCACCTGAACTAACTACTCTTTGTTGGCATAGAGTTACTGACAAGTCCTATATCAAGGCATAATAGATATCCATGTAATTATCAAAGCAATATATACCACATCGAATATAACAAATTCAAGAATAGATGAGTATTTGAAAAATCATACAACATATATAAATATTCAGAAAATTAACTAGTTGTACTCATCATGTAATAAACATACATATTTATTTATATTACATACATATTAAAAATTATCTCACTCACCCGAGAAAAATATAAAAGTAAAATGGATATCGGATGAAAGATCTAAAAATCTTATCGATAATCGTTAGAGGTACCTATAATGAATATACAAAATATATTTAAAAAACAACTTAAAACAACACAAATAAAATACCCTAATATATAAAAGAAAACCAGGTTTAGTCTCATGAGTTTATAGACTAAACAAATTTTCTTAGAAATCAGAGGCAAATTCATAATTTTACAAGAGTTGTGTTATTACCCATTTTTTATGTCATACGTGCTAATGGAGATGTCCCTTTTAAATCGAAGACAGGAATTTAGTTCAAGGTTGCTGGGAAATTGACAAAAACAAAGAAGAAAGAAATGTTTTTCGAACCTTGTTTCAGCCATCTTCTGCTCTTTTTATCCTTCCCCACTGCTGCCAAAATTGTCAGGATTCTTAGGCTAATTAAGAGTCTTTTGATGCCAAATTCATTCCTTTTCTATATGGTCTTTAAGGTTGAATAAATCGCTTAGAAATGGCACTAAGAAAACCTGGTTCTGCTGACGCCACAATTTTTTTTTGTTCCAAATCAGATCAAGAGACCCCTTTTTACCAACCAGATTGCTGCAAATTTCTGTTTTTTAAAATAATTTTATCTCACTTCGAATCCTTTATCAAAGTTGTAGTCCCGGACGCATAAATGAATTTGGGCTTTCGAATCGCTTAATTTCGATATTAGGAGCTCAAGATATTCCTGTTTGAATATCTGACGAGAATTCTACCGCGAGCAGGATTCTAACCAGAGTTGCACTAAAAACTCTGCTTCCATCACGATTTTGCTGGTTGTTATTCTCAGGTTATACTCTCAGTCATATCAGGATGCCCGACATTTGTCAATTTTTTGAATCAGATTAGGAGACCATTTTTTACCAACCAGATTGCGGCCCGATTTTGTTCTGTAAAACGATTTTATCTCACCTTGAATCCTTCATGAAAGTTGTAGTTCTACACACATAGATAAAATTAGGCTTTCGAATCGCTTGATTTCGATATCAGAAGCTCAAGATATTCGTGTTTGAATACTAATGAGGAAGCGAAAATTCTGCCGCAGGAAGGATTTTGCCCCCAAGTCTGCAGGAATGAATTGGAAAAAAAAGAATGAAATAAGGGACGTAATTGCCAATATAAATTGGAAGAAACTTGGCTGGGTTTTGAAGAAATAGAAAAAACTGGGAAAGGACCAGCAAATGACAAAAACTCTGCCACAATAGGTCACGTTTCTGCTTATTTTCTAACAACAAACGACACCGTCTTTTCCTTTGTTACATTAATTCTCTTTTTTAGCTAGACAGTGCCGTATGCAAACAGCCCCATTTTGAATTAATAAGCATGGTACTGTACCCCCGTCTGCAACCTTTTCCCTCCTCTGCAGTTGTTTCTTGCCATTTACTGTTTTTGGCATTTCTCCCGTCCTTGCACTGCACAAAACAGTCCCCCTTTTCATGCTAGGATGGCAGCTGCAAAAGGGAACGACTTTGTACCTCCAGTGCCAGCTAGGGGAAGATGACGCAGAGGGAGCCTCACACCATCGAAGGGCTGGGATTTCATCCCTAATACACACGGCTGGGATGAGGAGGCATGAGAGGGGCCTCCAAGTTTGGCTTGACTATATATACAAGCTGGGGACGGAAGAGAATAAAAAAAGAAAGAAAACGGTGGAGGGAGACAAAGAGAGTTTAAACACAGAGGGAAAAAGAGGAGGCGGAGAAAAGAAAAAAGAGAGAGTTAGCATAAGGCTGAGGTTAGAAAAGCCGAAAATCATTGAGAACGGGAGGAGATTACCTTGAGTCTATCCTACTTTGTCGAACTGGGGTTTGCAAAGACTCTAAGAGGTTTTTGAAAAGCTCCCAACGGCAGAAAAAGAGGAAGACTTGCTTCGGGTCATTGTTGGTAAAAAGGCAGAAGCTTTTCCACCAGTTGCATCTCGTTTCTCTGCATTCAAACGTGCAGGATCAGCAGGTATGAGTCTTGATTTTCTTTTTTTCTTTAACATCTGTGAAGCTGTTTATTTGGTTTTCTTGTCCTTTCAAAATTTGTTTTCTGTTTCTGTTTTGGGATGTTCGTTTTCCATAATCTTAGCAACAAAGTTGTATGCTTGCCCACTGATCCTCCCATGCCTTTAGATTATTTACATGTTAGAGCTGCGTCTGTTTTTCCTTCTGCTGGTTACTCATACGGCGACTCATTTAGAGAGAAAAATGAGAGAAAGTCCTCTTCAGGAGGTGATGTTTCGGTTGGCTTTGGAGTGTGCTTTCCTTCCTGCTTTCTTTGAAAGAGATATAGCTGGCCATTTGATTTGTTGCTTTTGCTTTGGTGTCTTTGATATTCATGATATAAAGGCATGCTCTTTCGGGTTTCATTTTTGTATAAAACCAACCATGGCAGCGTCATAAATTAGAAAAGGAGAGGCGAGCAACGTGCTCTGTCTTAGGTTCGGTTTTCAAATGTTTAGCTTCCATGTGTATATGACTTAATCCCTCCTGTCGAAGATGAGGGGTCATGCTGTACTTAGGCTTTGAGTTGATAAGCTATGTTTAGTTTCTTGTTCTATTGCTGTGAGAAACCGTGGGTTGTAAAGGTTTTCATCATCCCTGCCTTCCTTTGCTTGAGCGTCTCTTTGCAATGGAACATTGCAGAGGAATAGTTGTGGCTTATAGGTGCAGAAAAGAGAGTGAAAAACGTGAGGGAGGGTCCTTTTAATTAAGGGACTTTGTTTTTTTCTAATCTCTCGGCCGGTTCTGGGTTCATGCTTTCTTCTCTGTTTTGTGAAAATAAGATAACATACACTTTTCATGTGTATACGAACTTACTCTTTTCTGTTGAAAATAAGGGTCATGCTATTTTTGGTTTTTGAGTTTGAGAGGATGGACCAAAGTCTGTTAAATGAGATTTGGCTTTGAAAAGCTTTTTCCCCTACCGGTTCCTTTGTTTTACACGCGCTGTTTAAGTCTTGCAGTGTTAGAAATATATGTGGTGGCTTGTTGTTTTAATTATGTTTACTGTGATGTTTGTGTTTTAATATAATAAAAATGTTTTCTTGTGTGTTTCATATGGTCAATATTTTAATTTTTTTTTAAAAGCAAATATTTGAGGTTTCAAAAAATATATTGTAGCATGGATTTTTTAAATACAAAAATTATTTTCTTATAAAATTACACAAATAAAATTTCAAACTGAGATTCACCATCCTTATACTTATAAGAACAATGCCCATATTTCCAAAATACACTTCAGGGGTCAAATTATAATTTTATAGAGTTCAAAGACTAAACTGTAATTTTTATAAATCAATGATCAAAATAAAATTTTATCATCTTCAACCTCAAGACCATTCTTTCCAGATTTTCCAGCAAAGTTTAAACAAATTTCTTAACTCGTAACAAATCAATTAACAAATTATTTTCTAACAACACACCCAAAATCAATTACTTAAACCTTAAACTCATAATAATCATGAATCAATCTTAACAACATAAACTTTAAATCTTTATAAACCTTAATCTCCTTTTTAATTCTTCCATAAATAAACCATAATCGAAAGTAACACGAGAGGAAATCATTTGCTTGCTACTTTCACATTTCTTGAACCTAAAATCTCAAGATAAAAAACTGAAATATTTGGTTTCATGAGGGGAGGGACACGATAGCCACATGAATTAGAAGAGAGAAAATAATTCTCTTGCAACTTTTCTTTATATACCTAGGTCAACTTAGGTTAAACTTGGACTGACTTGAGCTTGAGTTTGGGCTAAAAATTAGGGTTTTACAAATCCAATATTGAAAAAAAAAAGTTGTTGAAGAGTGAAATTGAAAATAAAATATTCAATTAAAAAAGGATAAAAAATAAACCAAATCGTCTCGTGTTGACCTACTAACCCCCAACTTGGACAATGAATTCGAGATAACCCTGTACAAAGCAAAAAAAAATTAAAAATACAAAGCCCAATTAAAAAAAACAACAAACTAAATAGAGTAAACTTGGTTCCACATGTCAAACATGTGACAAAGTTTATGAGATTGAGATAACTCCACATAAAACAAATAAAAAACCACGAAGTTTAATCCACAATTAACCCAATGTTGAATGGTAAAATTAAAAAAAATAATAATTAGAAAAAATAGCAAAAAATAACCCGAGTTAACATAAGTTTAACTTGTTAAACCCGCGACTTGAACCATAAAATTAAGATAAATTCATAGAAAATAAGTAAAAAAAATTATGAAGCTCTTGTTTCTAAGGGATCTAATTTTTAAGGTTGAGATTAATAAAAAAAAAATCATAAATCATAATTACTAAAATAACACAATATCAAAAGAAGAGTGAAACTGAAAAAAATAAAAAATAAAAGTGAAATTAAAAGAAAAATAAAAAAAACACCATACTATTTTAATGAAGGGATTTAATCATACTTTTTAGTATTTTATTAATTAATAATTTTAATGGAAGCATTATACATCGAGACCTTGTCCGATGAATTTTTCACTTTACCGCACG
>Ga0325410_1007321_pt1 | contig 12065 bp, 8 predicted proteins | sample PopdelMetagenome_16_FD_206182 | JGI IMG/M metagenome (GOLD analysis project Ga0325410, IMG submission 206182) | Populus deltoides microbial communities from Bellville, Georgia, United States - Xylem-PdIQD-R3 | ecosystem: Host-associated > Plants > Phyllosphere > Stem > Wood/Secondary xylem... | reverse complement strand
ATAATAAACTAAAACATATAATAAAATTACTGTAGCAATGAATAATAATTTGTTTTGTAGGGTAATCTTATTATTATCATGACATGAACTGCGAGTTAACCCGATTGGCTATGTTTTTTTTATTTAACTTTTTTTAATTTTATCCTTTAATATTTAGTTAATTAGAAATTAGACTTCATGATTTGTTTTATTTGTTTTTTATTAGATTAATCTGGTCTCATATCCGTAGAATAATTCTTAAAAGGTTAACCTCAGTTGATTCAGGTTGTTTTTTATTTTTTTATTGATTTTTTTTAAAGAAAAATTATCATTCAATATTGAATCGGTTGGGAATTGAATTTCATAATCTGTTTTGATTATTTTTTATTGGGATATCTTGATCTCATGATCAGAGTTGCAGGTTTTGGTATTTTAATCCCAGTTAAATTAGGTCTTTTATTTTATTTTTTTTATAAAATGTTATCTCAGTCTCGTGTCATTCAACATTAGATTTGTTTTTTACTGAGTTGTCTCTCTTTTATGACTCAGATTAAATATTTAGTAGGTTAATCCAGTTGACTCAGTTATTTTTTTTTTTAAAATTGATTTTTTTTTAATTTCATCATTTAATATTATATTTGATTGAGAATTAAGTCTCATAACTCCAGAATAATGCTTAACGGGTTAACCCATATTAACTTTGCTTAATTTTTATGTCATTTTTTAATTAAAGTTTTTACAAATTTCATCGTGCTTAATTTTTATGTCATTTTTTAATTAAAATTTTTACAAATTTCATCGTTTAACATTGGATCCAATAGGATTAATTGAAAATTGAGCTCCATAATTTTTTTTCATTTGCTCTTTATGAGATTATTTTAGTCTTATGACCACAGTCATAGATTTGGCAAGTTAATCCGGTTTAAATCATGTCATTTTTTATATTTTTTGTATGAGGTTATATCAATCTCATGACCTAAATCATGAGTTTATAAAATTGATTTGAGTCAATTTTTTATATTTTTTAATTAATTATATTTTTTAGTCTCGTCCTTCAGTATTAGACTAATCGGGAATTGAACTTTGTAATTTGTTTTAATTTTCTTTTTGTGTGGTTATTTCAGTCTTATGACCCGAGTCGTGAATTTGACAAATTAACTCGAGTCGCTTTTCTAGTCATTTTTTAATTAACTTTTTTCCACTTTCATCATTCAACATTAATTGAAAATTAGGCTGATAAACTTGGTTTACTGAAATTATGAATTGATATTTTATTAAGCATCATTGCTAGCTTTATATAGTCATACAGAAGGTATCAAATAACAGAAGTAACAGCAAAAGCAAATAACATGGGTTGTGGCCAAAGACCAGATCAACGCCCTGATATTCAAGGATTATTGCTAACAAAAAACATAAAAAACTGAAGACTAAGTCTTCTCAGGTGACATTTCCCTCCCTTAAACTGACGATTCTTCTTCAGTTTATACCCGGGTTTCGACGAACACCCATCAACATGCACAATTTCTCAAAGGCTGCTCGTGTTAAGGGTTTAGTCATAAGATCGACCAATTGTTCTTGAGAATAACAGTGCAACAACGTCACAACCCCATCTCGAGTTAGATCACGAAGGAAGTGGAAGCAAACATCAATATGTTGGCTTCGACCGTGCTTGACAAGATTTTTTGAGAGTTTAATGGCAGAACTATTATCACAATACATTATTGTTGCTCCCTTGGAGTTCTGATTAAGTTTTTCTAACATTCTTCGTAACCATACGACCTAACAAGCACGGGATATAGCAGCAATGAATTCAGCTTCAATTGTGGAGAGAGTGACTACCGGTTGTTTCTTTGAGGACCATGATATAGCTTCAGAGCTTAACAAGAATAGAAAACCTGAAGTGCTTTTTCTATCCTCTAAGTCTCCTGCATAGTCACTGTCAGTGTAACCGAGAAGCTCTTCATTGCCTTCATGCTTATAAAATATTCCATACGCGAATGTGCCTTTGATATACCTAAGCATTCTTTTCACTACTTGCAGATGGATTTTTGTAGGATGGGTCAGGTGTCTGCTAAGCATATTAACCACGAACATAATATCTGGTCTGGTAGATGTTAGATACATCATGTTTCCTATTATCTGCATGTATAGAGTATTATTAACTGCTGTGCTGGTGGATTCTTTGACCAGCTTAAAACTTGGAACGATGGGATTAAATACAACATTACAATCAGCCATGTTGAACCGTTACAACACCTCTGGGCATACTTTCTTTGACATATAAAAATTCCATCAACTCGTTGAAATACCTCTAAACCCAGAAAGTATCTCATTCGACAAAGATCAGTCATGTCAAATTCTTTCATCATGGATTGTTTAAACGATTTAAACATCATCTCATTGTTTCCGGTAAATATGAGATCATCTACATAAAGACACACCATGCCCGTAGAGCTTGCTTCAAACCGTACAAAGCTCTCCTTAAGCGACACACCTTCTTTCCTGCTTCTTTTATCACATAACCAGAAGGCTGTTCAATGTACACCTCCTCATTCAACTCACCATGAAGGAATGCAGACTTAACGTCGAGTTGAAACAATGACCACTCCTTCTGTGCTGCTAGTGCAAGAATTAACTGTATAGTATCCATGCGAGTCACAGGTGCAAAAACCTCCATATAGTCCACCCCATATTGTTGTGTGTATCCTTTGGCAACGAGGCGGGCTTTGTATTTATCAACTTCTCCATATTCATTAAGCTTAGTCTTGTATATCCATTTAACCCTAATTGTTTTTGCACCGTGGGGAAGATCAGTGATTTCCCATGTATTATTCTTCTGAATTGCTGCAATTTCAGAATCCATAGCATCTCTCAATTTGGCACTTCGAGTTGCATTCTCATAGGACAAAAGGTCTTAATCAACAAATAAAGCAAAGTTACCTTGATTGTCATCAGAATAAGCATCTCCACTGTCATAATCACGCATCCAAATTGGTGGTTAACGAGGACGATTTCCACTATGTTGTGAAACAGAGTCAGCAGTCGTTTGTTCTTCAGCTACTGGATGCTCCAAATTTCCTTGATGGCTTTCATCATGATTATCTACAGCATCATGAAAGTCATCGTGATTATCAGCAGTATCGAAGAATCCATTGTCTTTTTCATGAGCAGTTTCGCCTGAATTATTGTCCAGTGTTTCATCTTGTATATTATTGTTGTTGTCTGTATCATTCCAATCAAGAGAGGGTTGTATTGCCTCAGTATGAGTATCATCCCACGACCAACTTTCTTTTTCATTGAAAACAACATCACGACTGACAATCACCTTTTGAGAGAGTGGATCATACAAGTGGTAAGCTTTGGACTCTTCACTGATTCCTAGCAGAACACATTTTACACTTTTGTTGTCCAGTTTGGTGCGTTTGTTATCTAGAACATGAGCATAAGAAAGGCATCCAAACACAGAGAAATGAGTGACAAAAGGTTTAGTGCCACTCCATGATTCTTCTGGTGTTTTATTTTGAATCGTCAATATGGAACTTCTGTTGAGTATATGTGCTGCCTAGTTGACAGCCTCAGGCCAAAAGGTTTTTGGAACTCTTCTACTGGTGAGCAGACTTCGAACCATATTCATGATGGTTTGATTTTTTCTTTCAGCCACTCCGTTTTGCTGAGGAGTATAACTTGCTGTGAGTTGGCGATGTATCCCATTAACTGTGCAAAACTCAATAAACTCAGTAGATGTAAACTCCCCCCCTCGATCAGTTCGCAAACCTTTGATACTGGTTCCAATTTCCTTTTCAACTTTCACTTTAAAATATTGAAACATTTTAAAAGCATCAGACTTTTCAGTCAAGAAGAAGACCCACAACTTTCGGCTAAAATCATCAATGAATGAACACATATCTCTTATGACTGTTAGAGATAGGATTAATTGGCCCACATATATCCGAATGAATGAGCTGAAGTGGGTGTGATGCTTTCCACATACTAGCTCGCGGAAAGGAGCTCCTATGTTGTTTTCCCAATATGTAATCTTCACATAACAAGTTTAAATATTGCAACTGGGGTAATCCATGCACCATTTGTTTCTGTTGTAAAGTTTTAAGACCTCCAAAGCTCAAATGGCCATAACGACAGTGCTATAGATGATTTAAATCGAATGTTGGTGTGAGAAAACATTGCTGATTTTGAGTTTGAATCTTGGCCAGCAGAATGAACATTCTGTTCAGAGACATTCTTGTCTAAAAAATGAGACCCCTCTCTAGATGATACACCTTGCATGTATTGTTGCGAAACAAAATTCCCAGACCTTTCTCCTGTAATTGACCAATGCTGAAGAGATTGTTTTTCAACTCAGGAATATAGAATACCTCTATAATGATTTATGAAATTTGATTGATTTGAAGATGAATTTTGTCTTTTCCCACCACACCAATACTGGAATTGTTTCCAAGCTTTACAGACTTACGAAAGCTCTCATCTATCTCTGAGAAAAATTCCTTGTGACTGCACATATGATTGCTGCAATCTGAATCTAGAAACCATGTTGTTTCATCAGGTGCTTTCTCGACATGAGCCATGAGAAGCATCTCCATCGTGTGATTGTCAATCATCTCCATCATGTGGTCGTCTTTTGCATCTTTAGGAATTTCTGGTCCTTCACAGTAGCTGCATAGCTCCTTGTCCAGTCTCTCTTCAATAAATTCAGGAGCCATGAAAAACATCTCCATCATGTGATCGTCATCTTCAAGAATTTTTGGTGTTTCTGGTCCTTCACAGTAGCTGCATTCTGGTCCTTCACAGTAGTTGCATAACTTCTTGTCTTCACTGCACAACTTCTCTATCTCCTCAATTTCAGTATATGTCATGAGCAGCAGTGGTTCGTCGTTAGTAGCTTTAGTGAAATTGACTTGTGACTCGTTTCTTCTTCCTTTCCTTAGACATTCATACTGGAAATGTTCAAGGTCATGACAATAAAAACACTCAACAAGAGATTTGTCAATACCTTGTCTCTCACGCCCTCGTCCCCTGCCTCGAAAAGAACTTCTACCACGACTTGGTTTACCAAAATTGTTGTCATGTGTGATCTGTAATGCTTGTTCTTCAACAATATAGCCTTGCATACGTTGTGCATGAACCAATAGGCTACTTTGCAATTCGTCAATAGACATTGCGTCTAAGTCTTTAGACTCTTCAATGGAACATACCACATAATTGAACTTTGAAGTTATAAAATGCAGAATCTTTTCAATAACTGTTACATCAGACATCTTTTCGCCATGGAAACGCATTTTGTTCGTGATGGTAAGGGTTCGAGCAAAGTAGTCAGAAACAGTCTCTCCTTCCTTCATGTGAAGAGTTTCAAAGTCTTTGCGAAGGGCTTGCAATTATGCTCGTTTAACCCTAGCATTACCTTGAAACTTCTTCTTCATAGAATCCCATATTCCCTTTGAGGTCTCTTTGTCCAGGATCTTCTTAAGGATTGAACGATCGATGGCTTGGAAGAGATAATTTTTTGCTCGTAATCCTTCAACCTCTGATCTGCCACCTCCTTTCTTTGTTCATCTGAGAGATCAACATTATCTACTGCAGCAGAAATTTCAGTCTCAACTACATACCAGTATTCTTTGGAGCGGAGAAAATTCTCCATCAACATGCTTCAATAATCATAGTGCCCAACAAAACGAGGGATTGTTGGTTGAATAAAACTCCCCTCACTAGTCATTTTAGCTGCGGCTAAAGAAAGAAAAAACTTTGACACAGGTTTCTAGTTGTGGCTAAAGAGAACAACCGTGTGCTCTGATACCAAATGATAAACTTGGTTTACTGAAATTATGAATCGATATTTTATTAAGCATCATTGGTGGCTTTATATAGCCATACAAAAGGTATCAAATAACAGAAGTAACAGCAAAAGCAAATAACATGGGTTGTGGCCAAAGACCAGATCAACTCCCTGATATTCAGGGATTATTGCTAACAGAAAACATAAAAAATTGAAGACTAAGTCTTCTCAAGTGGCATAGGCTTTATAATTTATCTTGATTTGTTTTCTATGAGTTTATCATAGTCTCATAATTTAAGTCATGAATTTTACATGTTAACCCAGATTAGCCCAAGTCAATCGAATATGTTGTTATCTTAATATTAAAAAAGTTGTCATCTTGAGATTCTCCTTTTGTCAAATTATATTTTTACGGATCATCCGGTTTGTTTTTGGATATGTAAAGTTAACTAGGTCACATCAAGTCAACCTCCACATAGTTTATTTATTTTTTCACTAGAAAAACATTAGTAATATCTGGAAAAAAATTTACGTTCAAGAAAAATTTATTCTGGTCCGTAGTGTTTGCACGGATCAATAATCTAGTTATCAACTATAACCCATATATGTATATTTTATAAAATGAACATGAAACAATCATTCAAATATAAGCAGTCCTTCGAAAATTATGAAGTAAAAGATTCAACATCGCTAGGGAGTTATTTGCATTTCATATTTAACCTTCTCAGTATGTTTCTTTAATTATAAATAAATTATACTGCTAAACATAGAAATAGAAGCCCTCTCGCTTAGATATTTATATTAGCATATTCATGATACCCAGAGAGAGACCATAAAAAATTGGATAAATTTATTCTATAAAAAAATCAACTATTTAGTAAAATTAATATTACAATTTAAAATATATATATATATATATATATATATATATATATTAATTTTAGAATTTATTTGTCGTATAGTATCCCATTTTTATTCCCCTAATGTTAAGGGTAATTTTATACTTAGTTTTTATATATTCAAATTAGTTTTTTTTTCCAACTATATTTTAAGTAGGACATCAATGTATGAACCACTGCATTTACAATAACATGTTTTCTTGCGCCTCCTCTTCAATTTGGAAAATATGGAGGATAAACAGTGATGGAGCCAAAAAAAACTTTTTAATGAGCAGACAAATTGCTAATAAATACTATGACTTTTTAATATAACTTTTCTTTTAACTTGATTGAGTTACATGACTTGAAGTTCTGAATGACTATTCATCCTCAAGAGATTTATGCTTGAAATACTTGTATAGTGACATGTTAATTTAATTGATGAATCTGCTGATTTTTTTTTATCATTAGTATCTACATAATAATTAACACAACTACACAATAATAAAGTCAGTTGAGTTACACAATAATTCTAAATCTTTCATATGATATTCATGGCAAAATACACATCAATTCATCAAAACTCACTTCAATTCATATCTATATGTATATAATAAGTATGTTGATTAAATTATACTTAATCATTTCTAGACATTTAAATTATTTCTAGACACACAAAAAAGTTGTATGAAGAACACACTGAGTCAAATATATGAAACAAGTTTTAATACTATACTCTAGTTTCAAATAAGAGAAAATACTGAGAGAGAGAAAGTGTAACTTATGGGATTTACTAAGAGAGAGAAAGTGTAACTTATGGGATTTAAACCCACGCCCTCTCCTAACTCCAAGCATCTTATTAACAATTAATTATAAAAAAATTTGTGATATAAAATGACAATCAATATATGTACATTGTAAATTAAGAGACCTCAATTAAATGATTAATCCATAATTATAGTGAACTAAAAGATCTTAGTTAAATAATTTCAATAATCTACTCTGTCAATACAAGAGATGTCAAGAATAGTGGTTCTGCATGAACATTAGTTTATTCATTTATAATAAAAAAAGAAATATTTAATTGATTAAATTAGTAAATTCAAACATTTAGTTTGAACATATTTGAACACATTCATATCAAAACCTCTAAATTATCATAAATCCTAATATTTTTAATAACTAATTATAAAAGAATAAAACTAAAATTAGATAATAAAATAAATAATAAATTTTTTTTACCTAAAGCATAAAGCAAAAAAAATTACTTGCTTATCTAGACTTGAAAAGAAATTTGCATAAGAGAAAGAGACAGACAACAACTACTCGAAAGAAAATAAAAAGCTCTCTATTAATTAGTGAAAAAAGACAAAAAAAAATTAAGTAAATGAGCTGGAAATACATATCATATATTATATTAAAATATAACTAAACAATAACTTTCCACTTTCCATATATCAAACCCTCCCCAAATTATTATATTAATATCCTAATATAGAAAATATTTAAAAATAAAATTAAGGGGCAATTGCCCTTTTTTATATACCTACGTAGCTGAGTATAAACTTACTAATCAATGATATAATTAATATCTATTTATTTTATAAAAAATAATTTTTAAAATAATATTTTTATAGGAAAATTTGGTTTTGTTTTAGAAATTATTTATTATTATTTTGGAGATGTAATAAAAAAATTAAAAAATATTTTTTTATTTATTAATTATATGAAATTTGATCATTTATTTTTTAATTATTATTTGAAATTTGTTTTCAAATTTCAAATTCCATAATTTAAAAGAAAGAACCGTAAAAGACCCGTAATGTTTTAAAAAATAAATATATTTAAAAGATGCGCAATTACGAAGATATACACGTCAAAGGTGATATCCGTAAACGATCCGCGTAGCTAACGCGGAAGAAAAGTAAAGTATATTTATATATTGAATGCTAAGATAAAAATAAAAAATAAAAACCCTGAAGTAGAGGCTTACGCCGAACCGAGGAATCTCGGTAATTTAAATTATATGAGACCCATCCTTCTATTTGAAAGCATCTTTCCAACGACCCCTTGTAAAAATCTCCTATTTTTTCATTTATCCGAAGTAAAATTAATCTCCCATTTTTTCATTTATCCAAAATAAAATTGTGAGTGCTATACAGATTCTAATCTTTTAAAATCCAACCAAACAGTTAAAAGAAAAAGAAAAGAAAGAAAAGTAATGAAAAAAATACCCAAAACATGCCCAGCAAATATACCGAAGGGCGGAATGGAGAGCGAATTAAACCACAATGGACGGAACCGCAAGAAAAAGGAGCCAAAACTAGCACAAATAAATCCGAAGACCCGAATCTTTTTTTTTTTTTAATATCACTTTGCCATAACTAACTATATATACCTCCCAAATCTGCCATACAATATCTACACGTTCTTTGTTCTCTGCTCTTTGTTTCTGCTAAACAGTGCCACCCTCTAGCCTCACTAGTAAGTATAATATTATGAATCCTATGGATTTATGATCTCACTTCGAGCATTGCTAATTGTCTCTAATTAATCATTCCTTTTTTAATTAATTAGCTCAGGTATGGACGACTACAGCGAATTCCCACCTGCGCCAGACTCCGCCAATGGAATCCACTCCGCCGCTGTTAAAGGAGGAGTTGCTGGTGGCATCATCCTTCTGCTTATTGTTGTCATAATTTATGTGATCCTTAGGAATGGCGGATGCTCCATGAATTGCGGGGTGAGAGTTGGTGGTGCTTCCAGGAGTGCAGTGGAAGAGGCCTGAAACACATACACACGGCAGCAGCTATGGAAGCAGGATTACCTATATATATATTATGTGTCATGCATTAAGATTTCATGCAAATGATAGAACTTTTTTTTTTATGGTTGTGCTGTAATGTTTAACCTGATTCCTAGTAATAAAATGATTTGATCTTTTGTCTTTATTTATTTATTTATATTTGGAACTCTTTCTCTCTGCTATTTCTATTTTTCTTTAAGCATGTTCCTGTGTCGTCTCCTCTTTATCTTCTTTTATCTATTCTGTCTTGTCTCATCGCTCCATTAGGGTTTTTCCTGTGGTGAAGGGCTTATGGCTGATTACGAGTTCTATAAATGTCTTGTTTTATTTATTTTATTTATTATTATTTTTGTTGTAGTGGAAAGTTGTGATAAATCTTACAGAAAGTGTCCAAATTAACCGCAAAAGTATAATCCTTGTCCCTTGCCAGCAGGAGTCAAGGTTATACTTGGATGGTCAAATGGAACCACCAAAAATATGCAAAAAAGTCATGATCCGAAAAGCGGTGCTTTCTCTTTCAATGGGGCCTTTTTCCCCTTCTTACTTTCTTTATGATTCTGGGGAATTTGTTATCTGGGTCCAGTAACTCCATGACGGGCCGGTGGGTGGCGGTAGAGCCTCTAGCGCCGAAGTAGATGAATCAAAGGTGTCTGCTTGTGGTATGGAAAAGGAACAGCAAAAATGAAACCGCTATCGCTTGTGTCCTATCATCCGCTCCTCACTTCTTTCATTCGTCTCATATATCTTAATTATACCATCTTATTCATGATTGGAAGTAGTTATTCGGATCCAAAAGTACCAGCCCGCTATGTACAGTCACGCAATTAATTTTAAAGAAAATTCTCGGGATGGTTTTGGCGTGGCGTTGCTGTTGATGGTTGTGGCTTCCTGTTGTGGATTTACTTAATTTCCGATTTAAGATATTAAAGAAAAAGGAGGAGGAGGTTGGTTGGAAGACTCAAGATCTTAAACTTATGATGATTATCAACTGGTTATTCTTTTGTTTTTCGTTTTTTCTTTTATTATTCATCAAGCAATCACGAGCTATTATAAGACGATATGGAAGATGCAGGAGATTCGCTTAGGAAACCTTTGCTCCATACAGGTGGTGTAAACTGAGCTCTACGCAGTCAAGCATAGCGAGCTCCTCTGCTCAGATGCTCCGTGATGGTGCTTTTCATGGGATTGGACTAAATTTCAAACTTTCAATGCTGAATCTTGACTTCTTTCTTCTCGCCCGTCTTCTCTTGATTTAATTTGTCCTGGGCGGAAAGGTTAGAACAGGACCTAATTAATGACGATAGAAGATGACGATTTTACCCTACTTCGTCCAATACTACAACTTGGATGGATTCAAGACCTAGCTAGCCATTCCTGATGATCGATTTGCTTGTATGGGGGCTAGCGAGGGGGAAAGGGCCAAAAAGAGAGAGACCCCATTTTACCATGGGAGGAAGACAGATGTTATAAATGCAAATGTCCTCTCATTTGGCCTTGGATGGTCTCTCGCGAGTGATGACTTTCACACGATCAAGAGTGGATGATAGATCTTCATCATTCTTCTTTGCCGCCCACACCGAGCATGTTTGAATCTGTCATTTAATTGCCGGCTGTACTTACGGACGTTGTACTCCATGTAAGGACTCTTGGCTACAAACTGCAATTTGGTTATTAAATTGCAATAGAGAGATGGAGAAATAGATTTTTTTAAAAAATTAATAATTTTATTTAAAAAAAATAATGGGATCATGCGTTGTAGGCCTGACCCATAGAGTTCAAACCTACACGCGTGAACTTTTTTTTTTTAAGTTAATGGAAAGGATGACATGTTTTTTGTCTCACCAACAAATAGAAAAATATTCAATCTATTTTTTATTTAAAACACTTAAAAAAAATATGAAACTTTATTTAATCAATTTATAGTCTTAAAAAATACAAAAAACCACCCCAAAATCCATATTCAACTCAAAAACAAAAAAAAAATCTTCTAGAGCTCAAATGTTGTTTTTTGTGTTTTCAATGTAAGAACATATTTAATATCAACTCTCATCATCATATAAAAACATTTAACATAAAAATATTGATTGTTTTAGTGTAGAATTGTTACTAAAAGTAACTTTCTCTCTCTAAATTTTAATTCGGTGACTCACCTCTTTCCCCTATTAAAAAATAACTAATGAAAGGGAGAAAAATGAAGTATGGTATCAAAATAAAATATTTAAAAATTATAGGGATCGGTTAATAAAATAAAAGGAAATAATTTCTTATATGATGTATGATAAAGAAATTATATGATGTATGATAAAGAAATAAGGATGGTTATTATAAAAAAAAAAAACATTAAAATATTTAAGGTGGAAAACATTGTCCCCACCTTAACTTTATTTTTTATTCAAATTCTTCTTTTTTTATTGAATTTTTTTTCATTCAAGTTCTTCTATTTTTTAATTGGGTCCTTTTTTATTCTCATTTAACAAATTTCAACTATTTTTTTTCATTCGCGTCATTTTTTATTGGGTCTTTTTATTTAGCAATTGTAGTGTGGTTTTGCAAAATCAATGTCCGATAAACCATGAAATGATATTTAAAATTATTAACGTGCAAGGCAATATAA
>Ga0325410_1007320_pt1 | contig 12065 bp, 7 predicted proteins | sample PopdelMetagenome_16_FD_206182 | JGI IMG/M metagenome (GOLD analysis project Ga0325410, IMG submission 206182) | Populus deltoides microbial communities from Bellville, Georgia, United States - Xylem-PdIQD-R3 | ecosystem: Host-associated > Plants > Phyllosphere > Stem > Wood/Secondary xylem... | reverse complement strand
TTCCTTTTGAAGAAAAATAGTAAAATAGAAATCATGTTCAAAGTAAACTTGTTTTCTATGACATTCTTTACATTTTGACATATATAAATTTTTTTCTTATTTTAATTAAAGATATTATTTATTTATTATTATTTTGAAAGAAATTATTTGACACTCACTCATTAATAATATTAATTCAAGATCATAAATAACTCTGCATTTGATTGAGTTTTTTTTATTAGTTATTGCTTATTTTCTTCTTTTCCTTCTTTCATGTATTATGTGGAATTGTAATATATATCATAAAAAGAAATATAATGTTGATTTGCCTTAATTTTTCAACCCTATATTAATTTGGAAGCGATTAAATTAACATCTTGAAATTCTTACTTGGGATTATAGTATGTAATATATATGTTATATTATAGAAACACATCTCTTTCATCAAAGCATACCCTCAAATACTAACATATGGCTAGAAAATTTATGATGTTAGGTTTTCTGGTAATTATAATACTAGAAAATTTGCTTGATCTTTTGAGTTATGATGTAATCTTGAAATTTTTATTTTAACTAGTCTTGTACTATCAAATCTTTATTGACTAGTTAGGATTTCTGTTGATCATAATATTATATGACAATTCCTTAAATAAGATTTTTTCTCTTTAAAAATAAGATGTCAAATATTTGTTCTTTTTTTTTCAAAGTCACTGTGATGTCGGGAAGTGACAAAGAATAATGTATGTAATTTGATCATTGACAATGATAATTGTGAGAACATGGTGTCAGTCAAGGCAATAGAGAAGTTGCAACTCAAAGATAAAAAAAAAACAACTCATACCTTACAAATTGAAATGGCTAAATCAATATAGCATGGTAATGATGGACGAACACTGTCTTGTTTCATTTTATATAGACAAAAGATATTTTGATGGTAATTTGTGTAATGTGATATTTATAGATACATGTTATCTATTCCTAGATAGACCATAATAATATGATAGAAATATCGATAAAATGATATAATACATATATTTTTAATATAAAAAGGAAGCGTATGGTATTTGAGTTCAATGATAAAAATATGTTGTTTTTATCCAAGTTTTTGAAGAACGAAGAGAAGTAAGAGATGAAGTAGATTATAGAAAATCAAAATGAGGTATGAGAGGGCACGATGTGGAACAGAAACTTCAGAGATGAAAAATCCCTCCTTAATAAGAATATCTCATTCCACTCACTGACAAAAGTTTGCAAGATTCCTCTATTTCTTTATCATTTTATTTCGGTTGATCCAAGCAAGTTTAGTTTAAGAGAACCTGAGATTTAAGAAACAAGATTTCCTTCTTATAATCATTGAACAATTATGCCGACAAAATGTAAAAACCTATTCGTTTTTGTTTTTAAAAAAATCATAAAAAACTAAGAAAACATTTTGATTTGGTTTTAAAAGTTTTCATAGTTGGATTTAATACCATCAACTTATGATTTGGTAGCCAGATTGGATTCGATACGTAAGGAAATGGGCTAGTATCAAGTCCAAGATAGATCCAAAATTTATTGTGTCGAGCCACCTAGGGTTTAAGCCCGAACTTAGTCACAGGCATTTGGAAAAAGTCTTGAGCACTTATGGTCAAGCCAAGAAAGAGTATAGGAAGCCTGAGTAGTTAAAGTTGAGTGGAGTCCAAGGTGCCTAAATGTTAGACGGGAATCGAGTTCTGCACACCTAATGATCTAGGGCGTCGGGAGTCGAATTGTGTCTGGTCCAATGCACCCAGACTCGGTTTTTTTTATAAGAAAAGGTAATAAAGCCTAAGAAAGGCACAAACCACAGCCCACAAGGACACATGGAAACAATTACATCATAACTCAAAAGACCGAGCAAAATAAAAAATCAACCAGGGTAGAATATTGTTAGAGATCCATCTCTTGCTCGATTCTATCTCTTATCAACTACCACCAGTCTACTTCTTCTCGGAAATTAATGAAATCAAAATATCAACCTGAACTTTAAAGAAGCCAAAAACAAGAAAATCTCTGTGGTGATCATAACATATATAAGTAACCTGAAAAAAGAATGGTTAAAACCAAGTAATCAATTCATAATTTGTAATAACACCTTGTTTTGCAAGGGCATCTGTCATACTGTTACCCTCCCTTAAAATATATATGTGAATACTTTACCAGTCTTAAACCTGAAGAAAATCTAGATGCAAGGATGAAAAGCACATGGAATTTCCATGGTCTATTATACTCTTTAATTATCCGGTTGATCACATTGGAGGAATCAGATTCAATTATAATTCTCTTCCCTATACATTCTTCTCTAGTAGATGATAGTTCCAATGCTTTAATCACTGCAATTGGCTCTGCTTCATTGGAATCTTTAATCCCTACTGGTATAGATCTATTCATACATTGTACGATACCCTTATGATCTCGAAGAACACCATCGATACCAGGATCACTAGGTTTTCTAGTGGAAGATCCATCCACATTCCATTTTAGCCATTGATTTAGCTGTGAAGACCATATAATAAGAGGTCCAACACTTTTAAGATTAGTCCATCAAACCAACCCATCAGCAGATATAAGCGAATCTAGGACATTATATGAAAAAATAGAAAAAATAGCTATTAACCACACATTAAGAAAAGAAGAAACAAAGTATCATAATCTGGCCTTTTTTTTTATTATTAAAGATCAGGTCATTACGAATGAGCTATAAAGACCATATAATCACAAAAAAAAAAAAAAAACATAAATTATACCTTCCTTTGATAAACTACTTGGACAACACCGGGATAAAACCCACCAGTCCATGAATCTAGACCAAATTTTCTAGTGGTTTTGACAATGAATAAGGAGATGTTCCACTGACTCTTCATATAGGAAACATATTGGACAAAATGCATCCTCAACTCCAATAATGCCTTTTTTTGCTAAAACTCCTATGGTGTTGATGAAGGTTGTTAAAATCGCGATTTGACTCGTAAAATCATACGATTTTACGAGTCGATATATATAGGCTTAACGTGCTAAATCGTTCAAAAAACTCGAAAATGGGTGAAATCAGGTTGAAATCGGGTGAAATCATATAAAAACGCGATTTCAGGACCGTTTTAACGATTTTGGCAGAAAACATATATTGCTCGTAACCCTTGCCTCCACGCTCCAGCTATCCAGCAGCTATTTGGCAATTTGCTTTCATCTCTTTCAGCTGCTGATACACAAACAATCTACAGAGAAGAAACAAAATCTAAATCCCTAAGCCTAAAATTTTAAATCCCTAAATCTAATCTCTTTCTCTATTAACAGCTCATGACCTAACGCTGAGACAACTTCCTCTTTCTCTTCATCAACAACGACAGTGCTCTCCTGGTAACAACTCATGCCTGTCAAACACTGACTCACGCCTCACGGCTTCCTCTTCCCCATCATCAACGACTCATGGCTTCCTCTTCATCAACAACGGCAACGCTCTTCAATCTTCAGACTGTTCACTCTTCATCAACAACGGTCTTTGTTTTTTCCATCATCAACGACTTCCTCTACAGTCTACACCATAGTTTTAAGACTCGGCCCGGTCCAAGGCCAGGGTTCCGGGTTTTGACCGGGTCACCAGGTCAGTTCTTTTTTTAAAAAAATCAAAACGACGTTGTTTTAGTAAAAAAATAAAAAAAACAAAAGTCAACAGGTTTGCAACTGGGTCTTGCCGGGTCAACCCGCTGGGTCAGCCGGGTCACATTGAGTTTTTCCTTCCCCTGTTTTTTCTTCAACCCGGCCCGGTTCCAGCCCCGGGTTGGCCGGGTCCCGGGTCAACCCGCCATGCCGGGCCGAGTTTCAAAACTATGGTCTACACTCTACATCGTAAGCTCCATTTATAATGTCATTTTGTTTGGTTGCTGAGAAAGTTTTGGAAAAAAATGTCACCTTTTTATTGTTATATGCCGATTAGTTGAACTAAATTTAATTAATTTCTTGATAAATTATTGTGCTTAATATCGGTTTGGTTTGCTAATGATTTAGAGGTGATGAAAGTTTAGATTTTGATAGACCAGAAGTAGACTGTGATAAGAAAAAATGTATGCAACATGAAATTATTCAAATCGGGAAGAAATTTGGAGGCTTTTATGGGTTTTTTTTTATTATTATTATTTTCTGTTGATTTTGTGGGAAGAAATCGAAAAGAAATTTTGATAGACCAGGGGGCTATGTTTAACTTGATGGTTCTGCTCTGTGAATAAGTTGTGATTGATGGAAGGATTTCAAAACGACTTGTGTTTGTTTGATTTTAGAGTTGGAAATCGATTATAAAAAGAATTGGTTGGTGTGGATTATTTGAGCTTAGAGCTTAAAAAAGGTTTTGAAATCCTGGAATGAAAATATGGTTCTCGAGTGAAATCACTGGTCCAAATTGATAGTAGTGTTTGTTTTCCATTTTTGTTGATTTGCCCATGTGATTTGTCACACCCGACATCGCGGCGGCTCTAAAAATAAATCTTGAATTATGGAAAAAGAATAGATTTCTGGCATCTTGTTCTTTTAGGGGAAAAAAGTCTTGTTTAAGGAGTCGCCACCTAGTATTATGGTCACTAGGAACCCTAACTGGTCAACAGAGATTCTATGGTACGGGATTGGTTACGTGAAAGGGAAGATATTATCACCCCTTAAACGTTCTGCCCGAGGCAGACTGCATTGCTGATTTTGTCTTAAATTGCTAAATATTTATTGGTTTATACTCTGATGGTTTACTTGCAATATTCCTGACTCTGGCGCTAATAAATATTCGAGCTCGAATAATTCCAACTCTGGTGTTGGTAAAAATTCGTAGCTACGAAAAAAATTAGATTAATATTTTTTATTCCATACTCTAGCGCCAGTGAATAAATAAATAAAAATAAATTTATTTTTATGCATGCACATATTTTTTATTTTTCTAGCTAAATAAAATAAAATACAACGAATAAAAATAATATAAATTTAAACCGGTATTTTTATTCCTAACTCTGGCGTAAGTGAATAAACCAATAAATTTACATTATTTTTATTCATGCATGCACATTTTCTATTTTCAATTTTTTCAATTTTTCTTTTTTTTCTTTTTTTATTTTTTGGGCTGGACCCAGTAGGCCTAGCCGGGTCACAGGCTTTACCCGGCTGGCCATTTTTTAGTTTTTCTACAGGAGCATGTAATTAAAATAAATGGAAGGAAAGAGCAACTTACCTGGCGCCTTGAAGATGAGGATGACGGTGATGAAGGGCTGGCCGGGCGACGTTCTCTCCCTTCTAATGCTGGCGCTGCACTGGGAGATGAGGATGACGGTGATGGAGGGCTGATCACCGGGTGACGTTCTCTCCCTTCTTTCTCTTTATCTCTTGCTTTCTTCTGCTCTCAGAAGTCTCTCTCTCTATATCTGTTTTTCTTTCTCTGTCTAGTCTCCTTCCCTTGGTTTTTCTTCGGGTTCTCTCTGCTCTCTAGATGTCCTTGGTTCCGTGATTCCTCTACTGTGGCCAGAGAATGGCCTTTCTTCACGCGTTCGTGCCTCACGATCGTGAGGCACGAACGCCTCTGTTTCTGTGAGAAGAAACAGGGGCAGAAAACTTGCTCCCCTCTGTACAGTTTCTGTTCTTGCGTTTCTGTTTGTTGGGTTTTTTTACTTACTCTCTGCTCTCCTCTGTTTTCCTCTTTTGTTCATATGTTGTGATTGAATTCTAGGACTAAACTTAAGATGGGTTTAGCTCTCTGTTTACTTCCTTTTGTTCGTGGCTTTTTCTTTAGCCTCCTCTGTTTCTTTGAGAAGAAATAGAGGAATGCTTGTCTGCTCTTCTTCCTTCGTTTTTAGTCCCCCTCCGGTTCTGTGATTCCTTCCCCTTCGCGCTCTCTCATCTTCTCTGGCTTTATAGCCAGAGAATGCCAAACATCTCTACAATTGAAACGACTTCAAAGCCATTACTGCAGAAACCGTTCCTATGGAAGGAGACGAAGAAGGCGACGGCTGATTTCTAGAAACGGCGCCGTTTGTGTGATGGGAATGGCCATTTGCAATCCAGTCACTGAAGTTCTGGAATCGTGTAATCAAGCCCCTGGATAAATTGTAATTGGACCCCTGTATTTCAGCGTTTTTTACAAACTAATCCTTGGACTTTAAGCTGTTGCAATCATGCCCCGAATTAACTCTAAACTTTGCTATTTCTTCAATTAAGCCCCTGATTGGATTAATTAAATTAATTCCAAGCTTAATTAAGCCTCAAATCTTATCAATTCTCCAATTAAACCCTTAATTTGATTAATTAAATTAGTCAAGAATTTAATTAAATCTTTAAACTTCCAATCATGTTGCCCTTAACCCAAATTTTAATTCATTCTTCATTTATTTTATTTTTACTTGTTTTTCATCATTTTTTTCAGTAAATAAAATAATTCAAATAAAAAGGTCAAAATTTGGGTTATGACAGTGTGATTGATTGATATATTGGCATTGATTCTGCGTGCAGCTGTTGAATTATTTTTTTGGAAAATATGGTTTTAGATGAGAATTACTAGTTGAACATGGATAGTAGGCTAATTTTTTTTTTTCGTTGTGATTGATTATTTTCATTGACTATGGGATGCAACTATTGAATTGTTATTGGCTGATTGATCAATAATCATGCTAAGGTTGTTGAGACACAGCCCATGTTGCTTCAACTTATACTGGTGTTCGTCATCTTCTCGGGCTTTCTCGAGAATGGAAATGCTGGGATAATGAGCGCTTTCATGCAGTCAGAATGGCCATCTATTGACATCCCTCTTGATAATGAAGTATTTGCAGTCCCAAAGAGTCATAATGCATCACAACAAGTAAGTAATTGGAATATCTTGTGCTTAAAAGATTTGTGGTGAGATTGCATATGGGCATATGGATCTGCTTGATTATCTTGTCTGTCCTGCCCAACTTTAATGCTCATAGAATTATCATGCAATTATGTGAAGATAGAAAGGGAAAGAAATGATGTTTTGGTGCATGTGCATATTCTTAAACACCAGCAGATTATTTATTTTAAGTTTGTTAATTGTTAGTTAATGAAAAATTACTTAAATTATGTATGAATTTTATTTAAACCATGTATTTTAAGATGTTTTAACTATGTATGAATTTTTATTTGATGCATGTATTTTAAGGTGCTTGAAGCCTTGAACTATGTATGAATTTTTATTTAAAGCATGGATTTTTATTTTTTTTAATGTATTTTAAAATTCCTTATGATTTTACAATTTTACGATCCGTTTTTACAATTCGAGTTTATTTTGCATTTTCTGTACCGTGTCAAAAATATGTTTTTAACAACTTTAGTGTTGATTCTATTAAGAATAGCCAACTAACAAAGAAACATCCACTTTAGGAGGGACTAAACCTTTTCATAGACCATTGAAAGAAAAAACAAGTACCATATTGAGGAGGAGATGATAAGACCCCACACATGGACTTGACAAAATACATCCCAATAGAATAGAGTTTGGCTTTTATATCAATTTATCCTTCACCTCACAAGACATTCCCACTTTGGATAGTAAATCAGATAAAAAGATTAATAGATTTCTCCTCCAATCTCTATGGGGCCTTCTCCACTTAAGCTTTTAAATCTAGACTAAATCATCTCATACACCTATATTTGCAATAGATGAATCTTTGTCCTTATTAGAGGTGATCATTTTCAGTTTGGTTCGGTTTTTACTTATAAAAAACAACCAAACAAAAATTTGATTGTAGGTTTGGCCTGTTTACCTAAGTTTACGGGATTTTTTTTTATTTTTTAAAATTGATTTTTTCTAGGGTTTATGGGTTTTTTAGTCTTTTAACTTTTTTATTGCACAATAAAATGAAATAAATATTTTTTTTAAAGAAAAAAAAAGCTGGGTACATGTCACTTAGTATGTGTGAGCTAGGTACATGTCACATATTTTGAGTAAAAAGATGCAATAATGGGATGATAGAACTTCTTTCTTCCAAAAGGGTCACAATGAAATTAGATCTCAAGTAAGAAATATTCTACTAGTGAACTTAAAAATCCTAGCGCCTTGAGCTCGAGCTACTAAGCTCAACCCTAATATATAGTAGGGGCTCAAGGAGCATGAGCCCAGGCATGGCAGCTTGAGCCCATATTAGGCATAGGTGCATGGGCCCAGACAACATGCTCGAGCCCATTTTGTGATGGGCACACGTTTATCCTATTGTGCATGGGCCCAGACAACATGCTCGAGCCCATTTTGTGATGGGCACACATGTTGTCATGCCTAGCAGGTGCTGGGTATACACTCAGCGCCTAGTAAAGGGGTTGGGCACCTCAGCACCCCCTTGGACTTAAACATGCACCCAAGCCCAACATGCTCAGGATCGGGAGCGCTTCTCGAGCCCAACATACTTGGGTCCAAACAGTGCGCCTGAACCCATTTCTCACTTCAAATGGGCTCGAGCCCAACACCTTCCAAGGATTTTTCGGGATTCTACACGAGTCCCTTAGTATTTTATATTGATCTAATACGTATTATTTTAAGTAGAATATAACTTAAAATATCACAATAATGAAATTAGACTTTAGCCCCTCATCTCCATAAAAGAACAAGATTTATGAGCTATAAATACATTATGAATTCTTCAAGTCAAAGGTTCACAATCTCTTCATTTTTAATATTTTTAGCATACATATTTTCAGAGTCTATTTTTTTAAAATATCATTGCATTTTTTCTCTCTACAAAGTTATTAACCCATCAGAGAGTCCCCACGTCCATAACAGGGGACCTTTTGCAGGTGTCAACTACCAACTACCTGGTTTACTAGGCACCACTTGATACTATCATAACTACCGATCACCAGATTTACTAGGCACTATCTACTACTAGCACAATTATCGGTTATTTGGCTTACCGAGCATCACTTGCTGCCGGTTACCAACTCTTTAGTCTTTCTATATCAAGTCACCGGATACCATGACTACTTCTTTTTCTCTAGGTGCTTCACCTTGTAGGCATTGTTTAGGAGTGAGTTTCAATTTTCTTTTCGTTAAAATTTGAAAATTGTTTTTACTTTAAATTATTTTTTTAGTGTTTTTAAATCGTTTTGAATACTGATACCAAAATTAAATTATAAAAATAAAAAAAACATAATTTAAATATTTTTTTAATAAAATACATATTAAAATATAATCATTACTACACTCTCAAGTATTTATTTATAATAGTCTGCTGGGCTCACTCCCAGGGTGGAAAGGAACCTCAGGACCACCAGTGATTGCAACGCTAACAACACCAGCAAGCTACACCGAAAAGAACCAATCAAAACACAGTAATTAATTTTTTCTAAAAAAATAATAATAAAATGGACAGTACTTGGTAGAAATCAGCATAGGAGAGGATGGAAACTGCTCCTTGATGGGCTCAAGGAGTCTGACAGCAATGTCGAGACCATTGTTAGCGCCATGTGCCAGCTCTGCCGAGTACCTCATGGTACCAAAGGGCCCACCGGTTTTTGTCTTAACACCGAAGGTTCCAGCTGAGTACCATCTGAATCATAACCACAACAACCAATCCGATCGGATCCGATCCAATCAAACATTTACATGGAAAGAGGAAAAAGAAAAGGAAAAATAGAAAGAGGAAGGGGAAGGGGAATATACGCTAGACAAAGACTGAGATGAGCGCAGTTCATCTTAGCAATCAAGCTTCTTAGCTTCTTCTTGGCCTTTTCAACGGCTTTGCTGTAATCTTTTTATTTTGAATAGAATTGAAGATACTTATTTACAATAATACAATGAAAGTCTTGCAACATGAGGGAGGAAATTCATGAAAAAACATGCTGTCAACAATTAGCTACCTTAGTGCAAAATGCCTACTTAACATGCGTGCAGGCTGGTGATCTCATCATAACTAGTGTGGCAGCAGAGTGAGAAAGTGCTGCTAGAACAATAAACACATGAAAAATCTGATGGCTGTGCCCTGCAATGTCAAATGCACCAATATGGAGGTTAGATAAAAGAACCGTGGATTGGGGTTGCAATAGAAGATATAATAGATGGGAGCAAGGAATGAAGAAAGCATCACAAGGGAGATGCCAGCATAATCTAGGCGCCGAAAGAACAAATTGTAACGTTTGCTGCAGACCAAGCACACCATCGTCCCAGATAAGAAATCGAACCATGGCCATCTAGGAATACCATCACCAGAACCATCCTGTTTATGGAAGACTGATTGCTCTGAACTGTGCCTCATCAAGTCCGAATCCTGGAAACAAGCATTCAAATTCTTGTTGCATAAGATTTCCTTGTAATAGAGTACCTGCATACACTGAACAAATTTAAAGAAAAAAACATATGAAGGTCTGGAGTGTAACATTGCATAATCTATAAGGACTAAATTTTTAGTTTATCGTAAAATGAGAATTGAATAGCATTTAAGAATCTGGGTAATTAAAGAGAAACTAGGAGGATGTTTGGAAATGTAATAGTGATTGTTTAAGGTTGTTATTTGTTTGGTATATTTTTGTAATTAATTCTTTTATTTTTAGTCAATTCAATCATTAGTTTATCTATTAAGCATAAATTATTTGTTATAGCTTATAACAAATTTTAATTAATTTATTGATCTTAAATTTTAGTTATAATTAAGTTTAACTCATAAAAAATAGCAACATAAACTCAACCTGTGAATATATTTATATAAATTTCATCCCAACTCCATAAAATATTAAAAATTCATTAGCATGATAGTGCTCCTAATTACCTTTTCTCATTGCAGGCACTTATTGTAGTAGTTTATAAAACTCCCCTTGAAGAAAAGTTGTTAAGAGAGTACCCTTATGATGAGTTGGAATTGATTTATCTCACACTGAGCAACTGGTTGTATTAGTCAACCGGTAACATAAATCTGAAGTCAACACATTAATAGTCAAGTAACAAGTATGAATCCTTAGACTTTAGAGCAACCTTATTGCTTGCGAGGATGGGAAGTGGAGAATATTTTTTAAAGTTTTTCTTATTTATAAATATATTAAAATATTTTTTATTCACATCCACATATAAAAATAATATAAAAATACTTAAGAACTTAATTTTTTTAAAAAAAATTTAAAATTAATTAAAAAAAATTATCCAACTGCAACTCAAAACCATAGTTATTAAACCCAGCCCGGGAGTTCACCTGGTCAAGAAGCCGGGTCCCGAGTTTCATGGGTCAACTCAGGTCAATCCGGATCAACCCGAAAAAATTAAAAAAAAATTAAACTTTTAATATTTTATATGAAAAAATTAGGAAAAAATTCATGTAAATATAGGTTATACATATTATAAATAATGAAGTTTAAAAGAATATTTTAAAAAGTTTTTTATTCCATATTAAAAAGATATTATGTTAAACTTTTAATTTGAAGTATTTAAACTAATTTTTTTATCCCACATTGAAAAAACTAACTTTTTTTTTGGAACATAGAGTATATATACTAAAAGGTTTCAAATCCCATATTGAAAAAATATAATTTTTTTTTTTATAAACATAGAGTATATATATTAATGAGTTTCAAATCTCATATTGAAAAAAAATAACTATTTTCTTGGAAATATAGAATATATATACTAATGAGTTCAAATCCTGTATTTGAAAAAAAAACACCGGGTCTCGCCCTGGTCAGCCGGGTCACGGGTTGACCCGCCGGATCTATCGAGTTTGACTAAGTCGTTGCACCGGCCGGTTTTTTGACAAACCCGAATCAATGCAGCTTCCAGGTTACCCCAGACCAGGCCGGATTTAGAATACGTTTGGGAACGCGGTGTAAATTCCAAAAAAATTTAATTTTTTTTCGTAAAATTTAATATATTTTGTATGTTTTAGATCGTTTTGATATACAGATATAAAAAATATTTTTTAAAAAATAAAAAAACATTATTAATATACATTTTAGAATAAAATATTATTTAAAAAAACAACCGCAGTAACATTACTGAATCCTATCTTAATAACTACGATCAAAACTATGTGTAACAGCGAAATTTCACGGAAGAGTTGCCGAAATTGACTAGTTTTTCATATTGCCTTAAAATTAGGGTTGTGCTTTCA
>Ga0325410_1007319_pt1 | contig 12066 bp, 5 predicted proteins | sample PopdelMetagenome_16_FD_206182 | JGI IMG/M metagenome (GOLD analysis project Ga0325410, IMG submission 206182) | Populus deltoides microbial communities from Bellville, Georgia, United States - Xylem-PdIQD-R3 | ecosystem: Host-associated > Plants > Phyllosphere > Stem > Wood/Secondary xylem... | reverse complement strand
ACGTTGATCAGCTCTATATATCTTGTCTTTGACAACTCCATGATCCTGCATGTGAGCCAGCATGTGCCATGTGACATGCTTCTAGGAGCCTTGCGTGACAATTGTGACGTACAAATTGGTAGTGCATGTCTGCTAGCTGGTAAGGTGCCCCGGACGCTGGAGATGAGAGAATATTATATATCAAAATTGTTTGATTTTATAAAAAGATTCAAATTAAAAATCATGTCCTTCACACGTCAATCATGACCATTGGTTTTGTAAAGATTATTTCTTATCGTTGGATTTGATTAAACAAAAATAGTTACAAATAACATGCTTAGTTTTTGTCTGCTTCCATTAATTACAAGTTTAAGAGAAACCAAACCTTCTTATCTTTTTTTTTTTTCTTTCCTATAGATTTATTTATTTGGTCACATGATATTATTGCTGATAAATTTATGTATTTAATGGATACTGCTCCGATTGGGCGGATAATATCGGATGGCGTGGTTTGTAAGTCAGATATATCTTCTATTTATTTTTATATTTCAAAATAGTAATCAAATACTATATTAAAATGCCAGCAGATCATTATAGTCAATTATTTCAGAATCAATTCAGATAGCGGTCTTTGTGACAGTGTTCTAGAAAAGTATTTTTTTATCATAAAATCAAACACACTTTTTATCTCCATATAGAATCTTCTTTTAAAGTTTTTAATTTATTTTTAAAGTATTTTTCTTTTAAAAATATATTAAAAACATACTTTTAAAAAAATTCATGTTTTCTCAATTTAATTTTTAATGAGATTATCTTGGTCTCATAACTCATATCGTGGATTTAGCGAGTTTATCCGAGTTGATTTAGATCAGTTTTTTTTAATTTTATCATTTAACATTAAATTAATTAAAAAAAATTAAGTTGTATTTGAATTAATCAAATTAACTAAATTATATCAGGTTATTAAAATAATTATATATTAAAATACAACTAACTTCTAAATAATTGAAATGCATGTTAAAAAAAAAAAAAAAAAAGCATTTTACTAACTTATGTCTTGCAAGAGATGCTCTTACGAGGCTCGTATCCCACGTGAAAACGTTGCAGCAGTCGTAAGCGGAGATAAAGATGACAACGTCAGATAAGCTGTGGGAATGCATGGAGCCCGCAGATTCATAAAAAGCTCGATATTCTGTATTGAGGTAGAGATCTTGGGTTCGAGAAACGAAAGACAGAAAAATGAGGAGACCTTATTGGCCACGAGAGTTGTTAGAAATTTTGAGATTCTGATTCTTTTTTCCTTTGCCCCACGTAAGTTAGATTTCCCGGATTTCTTAACCGACTGAGAACTGTTTGTCAGACTATATGGTTATTTAACTCTGGTGGGTCCATTCTCGTATAAAATTAATTTAATTAGGTATAAGATGATGAGAAGTTCATGCAAATTCAAGTCGGAAGAGTTTTTTACTTGGATGAATATTTTAAAAAATAATACGAAAGTATTCATTATACTCTCTTTAATAGTTAAGTTCTTGCGTTAAAATGATTGTTTAATTTTTAAAAAAAATTAAAAGCTTGTTTGGTTTTTATTGTGTTTATGTTATGCCGTGCCAAGTTGTGATATACTGTGATATTAATTCTATCAAATTGTTTAAAAATGAATAGTGGTACTATGTTGTTGATAAGATTTTTTAAATTAAAATATTACTGAATAAAACTTAAATTAAATATTCTTCAAAGAACAATTCAAGAAACTAAATGATTTTTTGAAGAAACAAGTTCTTAATAAAAAAACAAACACGCAAATACCATAAAAAATATAAATAAAAAATAATCAAAATATTATATAATTTTTTTTTAGTAAATAGGACTACTAAATAATTTAATTAATATCCACACACACGAGTTAAGATCTAATACACTAAAAATAAAATACAATAATCAAGGTTAGTTTATTTTAAAATATTCAAGATTATTTTTTATTTAAGTCAAGGTTTTTTCTTTCTCTATTTTTCATTCAACCCGGTCCAGTTCCAGTCCCGAATTGACCCATCAGATCAGGTTAGATTTTAAAACTATACTCAAAACCAATATTTTTTTTAAAGTGAAAGCTCAAGTGAAAGATACTTCAACTTAAATCTTGAACATGATTATAACTACTTTATGCATATGCTAATTATCTGATTATACTTAATATAATTAAAGAAAATGAGGTGTTGAGATTTAAATTATTATTAATTAAATTTTAATTAAAAAATCATTTCATGAGATTTTGAAAATAATTTTATATTATTCTTTAATATATTTTTACTTCATCACTTAGATTAACCTCCTAATTTTAAAATATGTTTATATATTTAAAAGTTCCAATAGGAATAAAAACCGGATAATTTGGTCAATGGGATAGTTTTGCTACAATTACTTGAAATGAGTTCTGCACCGGTTAACACACACACACACACACTCCCGGTCCTACCTGTTATTATATTATTCTACCATGAGCGGGCCTCGCTCAAGGTATTCGGATATTTTACATCCTCCTTCTTAGAAGTGTAACTCGCAGCAACAAAATTGTACGGTCTAGTTAGCTCCCTAGTCGCTGTCCTTGTAATTATTTCTCAAAACGGTCGTTCGCCTTCTTTTTCCCCGGTCATAAAAAATAAATAAATATATATATAAGGGAATTTTAAATCCTACCTAAAAAGGCCTCATTTGCGTGCAGCGGTCCCCGGGGCTTACTGCACGAATATCGATGATAGACGCAAGAAGCCTCGCGAGATCGCACGATAACTAAAGTGTATGTACTGTAACACGATGGATGCTGTTTTCTGTATTTTTCATTAAAAATATTTTATAATTTTTAATAAGAACATAAAATAAAATAGCTGAAAAATACATTAAAAAATATTAATTTATTTTTTTGATAAAAAATATTTTAAGAAACATGTAGAACCGATAAAACAAAAGTACAAGGATAGCCAACGAATATTTTTTTTTTCAAATCAACATAGTAGAATTCTTTTTATAGAAACATCATAATTAAAAATTTAATTATAAAAATAAGATATTTTTTAGAATTGTGGATAATATTTATGACTCAATTCAAATATGACATATGCAATTCTCTTAAAAAAAATAACATAAGCAATTTTCTTATTTCTGTAAAGCAATTATCCCAAATTTAAAAATAAATAAATATTATCCTAATCACAACAATGATATTGAAAATATTTATTTATTTTAAAAATATAATATTTTAAAAATAAATAAATTATCATTAATCTCAATCACAAGTAACGATAAAGGTAGTATTTATTTAAATTTAAACTAGATTTTAAATTTATTTAATAAAATTATATCTGCTACATTTTTAAAGAAATTATAAGTTGCATTTATGACTCGAGAGTCACAACTGCTATCCATTGCCCTATAAACAATATTATTTTTCTAATTAAATTTTTAATTGTGCTATTTATTTGGTATTTTATTTCTACTATATGCTGGGCTTTATGTAGCTCAATATACATTAACATCTCTAAATTTATCAAACGAGGAAAGATCTAGTAAATGATTTAATAATTAAAAAAACGCATAAAAATTCAATTTAATATTTTTTATAAAGAAATAATTTAAAAATATATACAACGACTTCAGAAGTTTCCAGCCCACGAGGACCCCACTTCCAAGTCAAGACGCGCATGACCCGATACGCATGTCGCTCGAGATGCGGTGGTTAAAGGCGTGACCCCAACGCTTTTAAGCGTAAGAAAGAATAAAATAAAATTTTCTGGCGTTACCGTGCGATATCGAAAGACACACGCGAGAAATCTGCAAAGCTCGTGCGGAAAGCTTGAAAACTTTTCATTTTGCAGATCTGACTCCTCCATTATAAATGAAGTGATATCGTGAAGGACTCTCGTCGGTGTGAACACAAATTTTCAATTTCACTTTCGAGAGAAAGGAGGGAAGAGGAGAAGTCAACACGGTTGAGCCACTGGGTCTCTGCGTCCATGGACTCGATCAAGCCTTTTGCTCTGCGCCGCCATGTTTACAAGTCTAAACAAAGGAAACAATGGGTACCCACCAAATCCAGTTACAATTCTATGTTCTTTTTTTTATATAATTTCTTTGGTTGCTGCTATTAAACATGTCACTATCCCCAGAAATTAAAAATAATAATTAATTAATTAATTATTCTTATATACGTTACTGATCGGCGTATTTTACATGCATGGATGCCGATCTGGCTTCTAGAAAAGAGAAGAAAATATCAAGAAGAACAGGGAGAGGAGGGAGACAATGGAACGGCTGAAAACAGATATGGTAGAGATCAGTGAGGGACAAGAACGCTTAAAGGAAGGGCAACGAGAAATAAGACAAAAGTTTGAAGAGATAGAATCTGAATGCCACAAACTCAAAGAGGAGACAATGAACATAGCCAAGCAGAGTGATTGCAATCAAATCAGGATCAACCTAATGTTTAGCATTTTGAAAGCACGTCAAGACAACAACTTTTCCCATGCCGAACACCTTACTCAGCTCCTCCGGTTGGTTAAATTTCCTTCACCATTTATTTTCTTAATTTTTGGGATATCGGATTTAATAACTAATCTTGCTAATGCTAGCTAGCAAGGGAATCACAAGGAAAAAAAACAACAAGAAGAAGTGAAGTTAACGAACTCAAAATAAAAAAAATCAAAATGCACATTGTTGATAATTATTTTTTTCCTTATTCGTTTTGTTGCCAGTGAGGAAATGGGAAGGCAGGAAGAAGGAAAGCCGGGTCTGGTTGGCTGACTAATGATCATGTAAAACAACGAGCAGTGACTCTTAATCGTCTTTTTTTATTAAAACAAAATCAGCAACTAAATCTGGATATGTACTAATATTAGTCTTCCCTTAATTTCCTTCTGCTTATCTTCTTCCTTCAATTCTCTGTTCCGAATTGAATGTTTTGAGTAATAGTGTGTGTGTATTCCAAATTGGCATATTCTGCTGTCATGGATATATGGTATGATTTCGTGAAAGAGGGTTTCGATTATGAGATTTTGCAAGGCATGCGAGAGAGAGAGAGAGAGAGAGAGAGAGGTTCACGGAAAAGATTAAGAAAGTCCAGCACAGAACCGGCTCATTACCTCGAAGAGTGCGAGGAGGCTGTATGAGAACTAAATTTTTGACGAGGAAGAAAGAGAGAGCTAGAGTGGAGAAGGGAGCAGAAGAGGTAATATATCCTCAAGCCAGGCTAGAAGGACTGGCCCATAGCTGTATGGCAAAAAACTCCACAGCCGCTCCATATAAGCTAAAACAAATAGCCCAGCAAGAAAATATATGTCTTGGATTAAAGAGGGTGCGATTTCCTCCCATCTTTTTCTCTAACTATAGCCCAGCAAGGTTGAACTCTCCTCCAAAATTTGTGCATTTTCGTTTTCTTGAAAATTGTTCTACCGTTGAGGGCTACAAATCAATTTACGCCGAACAGAGATTCCTAATTCTTTCTTCTAAATTTAGATGATACTTGAATCTTGTTGAGATAACCCTCAAGTCTATGGTTAAATTGCTCACGTTTTACACATTAATTTGATAATTTAGACTCGGTGTTTTCACTTTGTCCACGACCAAGTTCCTACATGTTTTGTCACTCGGGAGCTCACGCTAGCCACTTCCAAAACTCTGTTGGATTTAAGAATTCTAAATCCAACATAACAGTTCTGAGAACACTAGATTTAGGTGACTGCTCATGTTTTTCTAAAGATTTTTTGTGGGACTTGGCAGTACTTCTTCATTTTCTGAGTAATTAAATTCAGAAAAAGATAAACTACAGCTTTATGTTCAAATACAATATTTTTTTATTTAGAAAATTAAAAACTATTTTTTCAACACATTTTAAGATTCTCCACAACTTTACTTTACAAGTTTTCACTATTTTTCAAATGAAGAAAAGATATAAATAATATAATTTTTTCTTTTATAGACAACCACTTTTTGCAATGTAATATATATATATAGTTAGTGTCATAATTCTAATTAGTATAATTTAATATAAACATTTTTTGAGTTAACAATATTTTTTCATGATAGTTTTTAATTTTAATGAAATAAAATTAATATTCTATAATTAAATTATTACAAATACAAAATATTGATATGAATATTATAGATCATGGTTTTGATTTTTTTTAAGTAGCTATAATATTGATGTCTTTTTTTTGGTGAAAATTGTTTTTATTTTTAACAATGAACAAGTTTTCTAATTTTATATTAGAAAAAAAATTGAAAAGGAAAAAAGCAAACAGAAAAGAAAAAATAATTTTTATTTTATTTTATTTCTGGACACTCCGTCAGATTTCTCTTTGAGCAACCTCGACTGCACTCCAGCATCATATGATGAAAATTTCAATAATGAAGGAACCAAATTTCATTACATATATGTAAGAACAACAATGCAAGGTGGCATTGCTTATCGAGTCCACGAATTTCCACACACCGATCTTTGAAGTTTTACATATCGGAAAAAGATCCGAAATGAGAAAAAAAGATAACACAAAGCCAGGATGCCTTGCAATGAATCTATTTATACCTGATGATACTATAAATTAACAAATTTATGTTATTGGGTAGCTAATTCTTCAATTGAGATGTTGATCTGGAGGATCCTTGGCTTCTTTTGAATAAACTAATCTGTGTAAGGTATTCAGCTTTCTTCCCCTGCAATCTTGTATTGCAGTTGCATAAGCTCTCGGAGCGGCATGTTTCAGGATTTCTCATGTTTGTCATCTTGAACTTCGGTTAGAGGAATGCCAGAGTTTCTTCTGGCAAATCAATATTTTCTCTTTCTCAACTCCATATTCAGTGTCTTCTCCACGGCAGCTCCACCTCATACCCCTGGCAATGGTAGAAATGGCATCCATGAAATAGCTGGATTCTCGTATTATTGCATAACCCGCAGGTCTTAGGATCCGATCCATTTCCAAAAGCACGTACTTCATATCACATCTGTGCAAGAACAAACAATCATGAGAATCACATTTCATGCCAATTTTCATCCTGCAGAGAATTTTTAGTCGGCCTGGTGTTGCATATTTCCAAACAATATTCAATATCTTGTGATAATTTTTCCTCATAGTAGATATCATTCCCAAGTACACAAGATATCATTCCCTTGAAGTTAACCACTTAAACTTAGACCCGGTACGATCTGCTAGATCAACATTTCTAGACAGTAAATTCCTAGTGATTCCATAAAAGTAGAGAAGTAAAATGTGCTCCTTAACTTACCTGTGGCTTTCTGCAGTGAAGAGGCCATCAAGGTGAAGGAGATCATAGGTTCGAGGATAAGTTGAGAAAGCTTCACACCTAGAAAATAGAAAGGAGATAAATCAACAGCTCCCAAGTACTATTAATGACATCCAACCATCAAAGATACTTTTCATGCAAAATGAGAACTTCAAGATTCTTATAAGCTCATTCAGATTACCAATCATGAAAAGTTCCGATGAGGCCACGGTCAAAAACAACAGGAAGTGTGTTGGCAGCATAGGAAGAGACCACATTCATGACCCACAGGGGATCATCAATCACAGCTGCAGCAAAACCTCCATAAACTGTATTCATGTCCATAACATTTCTTATCTTATTAGACCCAAGTGCTGGGAGCAACTTCTTGTAGTGCTTTGCACGAATCTTCCACTTGCTGTCATCATGCTTAAAAGCACTAGCACTCCCACCATGAACATCTAAAATGCGTTCAGGTGTAACATGCAACCTCTGTGGCCATTTGGGGATGGACTCCATAACTGATTTCTTAATTCTTGGGCTTGGAACAACAACGCAAGGGCGGAATGGAGTGTACCATGCTGAATCTGGTTCAAGGCTATCATCGCACTTAGGTGGGTAGGCATCGGGATAGGTAAGTTTAGTGTAGCAACTATTATCTGAAGCTTTCTGCCACACAGCAATGTCATCCTTTTTGTCATACAATTTGAAGCACATCGAAGTCAGCAGTTCTTGCAACTTTTCATAATCAGATTTCTGCTCTTCCACAGTAGTATTCCAGCCTCGCCAATGGTTTTCATAGTTAACAGGAGGACCAGACAGAACCCAGAAGCCACCGGGACGGAGGATACGGTGAACTTCCAGAAGATAAATTCCACCTGAAAGGAACAAAATTCTGTTCTTGAGAAAAGCAGCAAGTAGTAATACAATATGCAACTATAATAGGAAGACAGGGGTGAGGAAAATGAACAGCATCAACTAATCGTTGTGCTAATAAAAGAAGTCAACTAGTTGGTGGTGCCCATCCCACACTGAATTTCAAAAGCCTTTCTAAAATCAGAAAATGAAGAACCCTGTGAAGATTTCAGCAATTAACAAATGCAAATAATTAGAGCACATAATCTTTTACCTCCCACACAAACTGAGAGCAGGAAAGGGTTAAAATCAAGACTAACCAAATTCTGTCCATGGGATAAGACATCTGGAGCAATGAGCCATATCGAATGCATTTGATGGGAAGGGAAGTCTTTGTGTGGAAATGATGCCAAGAATTGCAGGAATTCCACGTTCTAATGCAAACTGGACTTGAGCCTCATGGTTATCTCTTGGGGCAAGAGAAACAGTTAGAATCCCGCGATCTAATAGATCACCTCCCCAGCTAGCAACCTAGAAATAAAAATAACTGAGTGGATTAGGCAACAGAATTCCAAAGAGACAAATAGCCTAAATATGAATGGCAGTACCATTCCTCATGCAACATGGATTCTGGTGGTTTAAGTTTCGCTGTTTCTTTCATGAGTAATTCCAGAAACGAGGGTGAGATTAAAAGTGCAACTCACCCCACACCCAGTATCAATGGCAGTGCGAATGGTCCCATCTTTCATTTCAGGGATAAGATCTTGCATCAGATCAACATAGGCACCCACTCCTCTGGGAAACATAGTGCCCCCACCAGGAAAGAGGAACTTCTCCCCCTCTTTTCTCAGCCAGTTCTGGTTAGATTTCTGCTTGTTAATCCAATCATATGGTACATTCCTGAAGCCAGGTCCACAAGGTAAAATAAGTGAAACAAGCATTTTCAACCTAGCATTCCAGCTAATACCTGGCAAACACTGGATTTCGAACCTAGAATTCAGCCTGAAAATGATCCCGTGAAATGACAAAAAAAGTATCAGAAACGGATCGTAATACCTGTACCAACATTGATCCCTGCTCTTCGGCCATGTTATTGGAGGCTTATACCCTTCCGGTGGTGGAACTAAGCATTCCTTCCTTTCAAAAACCGGAGGACAGTGGCGTTCCATGAAAGTAAGCCGATGATTACCATATTTCTTCCACCTCTGTACAATAGACATACATCATCGATATCTCAATTTTCACTTTATAACCGTCAAATTGATTTTGCACCGTGTAATAAATAATTATGTAAATACCCTTGGATCCGTGCATGGAGTGTAGTCTTGATAGTCGCTGCTGCATTCAGGAAATGCAGTGGATTTAATTTGGAGAGGAGCAACTGACGATTCCTTGGGTGAGGAGACCACCTTTGCCACGTCCTTGACCTCAATTTTATCTCTCTCAGAACAGAAAATTCCACCAAGATAGAATGAAAGCCCACAGAGTACCACAAACATCATCGCCATGGGAAAAGCCCTGGAGTTTTTATCAGGATGGGACCCTGGTTTTCCATCTTTATGCTTCATGATTCCGCAAACGAACAGCTACTTGCAAACAATAGGCAAATTGTAAGTCGCAATGTAATGTCAATCCCTCCCACCTCAACATTGAGAAAATTCAACCATTTTCTTTGAGTATGAACACAAATAAGGGTGTAGCATTATGAGTTTTTAATCCTATTCCTAAGTTATCTCATCTGTAAAACTAAGGATCATTATTTAGAGAATGCAACAATATAGTAATGGAGTGATTAAACAACAAAGTTTTCATTTCTCCATAAACATTAGTATGAGGCATTAAGAAGACCCTGCAGATCACAATTAAGTAGAGATTTCAGGCAGATCAACATATGAATTTGGACACTTCAAAGCAATGCCAGAAAGAAGAACTCCAAATGAAAAATCAATCAAAATAAAGCAAAGAAGCACACTCTTATAAGCTGATTCTTCCAGCCGGCAAACACTAAACTAGCAAAATTGAATGGATCAATGCAAAAAGCCTCGGTCTTTAAGACAGATCCAGCTTATATATACAGAACCAATGACTGGTGAATAAGTTTCAAAAAAGAATCAGTAATTAATACACATGTAAAGGTTGATTGGTGGTGCTGGAGAAGGGATACATACTGGTAGTACAAGATCTGATAGCAAATACGGACATGTTATTTTTCACTGTCCATGCTACTTTTACTTTTGATATTTCTCACATGATATTGGGACCCAATTCTATCAAACCCCATCGGTCCTAATTACGTATCATTCTTCTCTCTCTGTCCACTACGTCGAAAGGCAAACCACTGGGGTCTTACACCAAATTATTGAAAAAGCAAAAAGCAAATAATAGAGGAAAAGAACAATAAACCACCAAGTAATTGTAATGATTTCCTTGAAACCCAAGAAATGTTTTTCCATAATTCACTTTGTTCCGATCAGCTGCTTTCTTCATTTCTCAGGTGTCATCAATGGCTACTACTCATAGTACTATTAAGAAAAAAAGCACTTATTCACCAGTCAATCAAAAAAGCAAAAGAACATATAGTTCCAGCATGAATGTCATCAATCTTTTGTCACGGAAAAAAAAACAAAGAAAGAAAGATCAGTGATTAAACCATAAAAATGTCAGAGAAGCAGAAGAAGGAACAGCGATGGAGTGAAGCAATGCTTACACTACAAAAAAGAAAGAGGAGTAACTCAAAAGGTGGTAAGGATATACAAGCCTAAAAAAAAGCAAATCAAGAAAATATACAGGATACTCAGAAAGAAAGGAAAAATTAAACAGATCTGAATTGCAGAAAACAGAGAAGAAGAAGAAGAAACAATATGTGCAGCACATATAAGTGATAAGGATAGATCCCTATCTGTCAGAGAAAGGAAAGTACAAGCAGAGAATAACTGAGCACGGTGGTAAAGAAACAGGCAACACAACAAGAATGACAAAAACATAGACAGAGAAGATCAAGTGGGTACTACTTACTAACAATGCTACATTACTGTACCTTAATTTCCCACCTGTACGCTACAAAAACTGATTAGATAGATAAAGGATGTTGGAACTGAGATCTCTCTTTCTAAACAGATGAGAGAAAGAAGGGGGAGGCAGGTATAATGGTTATAACTAAAGATGCCTAAGCCTCAAAACCTCACCCACGCAGAAGCAGGCACACACAGATATCTATTTTCCTATCCATCTGCAAAACCTTAAATAAAAGTCTCTACTACTTGCTTCCTGTTCCTTTCCCAGCTGTCTGTCCTGTGTCTCCTTCTCTCCTGTCTTTTATTTTATTTTATATAATTTTTATTCTCTTCTTTAAATAATTGCATGCCCCCCTCTCTCTCTCTAATGACTAGAATATACTTGGCTGTAAATCTTTCATCATCAGAGTCACAAGGGGAAAAGGTAAGAGACAAGACCCGAATGATTTCTTACACGACCCTGAATTGCTCGCATTTTGGACACACTTTCCTACTTGCCATCAACTGAGATTAATGATGCCTTGTCTATGAACAAGGGACGAATAAAATTACCCTTATGAATTTGTTTTCCATATTGTTATATCTAAGAGATTATGTGCTTTTAGCTAAACTATCTGTAATGGATCCAACCAACCTGCTGATCATGTTGAACATTCCAAAAAAAAATTAAGAAATTGCTAATCATGTGCGAGGCATGCATGCTAGACAATCATAACACTTGTTATAGTCTTTAATTAATGTTTTGTGAAGCTTGTTAGCTGGGTTAATTCAGGTTAACACAGCATGTGTTTATCTGACATAATAAATTTACTTGGGCTGCACAGAAGGATCTGGAAGGGACTATGCGCCATCACACTAAATCCTCATGGTTTCAATTGTTAATTACTTATCTGCAGAATCCAAAATAAAACCCTGGTAAATTGCTTGGGAACAATATAGCTACAGC
>Ga0325410_1007318_pt1 | contig 12066 bp, 8 predicted proteins | sample PopdelMetagenome_16_FD_206182 | JGI IMG/M metagenome (GOLD analysis project Ga0325410, IMG submission 206182) | Populus deltoides microbial communities from Bellville, Georgia, United States - Xylem-PdIQD-R3 | ecosystem: Host-associated > Plants > Phyllosphere > Stem > Wood/Secondary xylem... | reverse complement strand
AAAAGACACGTGAGTAAAGAAAGAAATTAATAGATGTGTTTTCTCGAGCACATGCTTGTTTGTTGGGTTCCCTCCATAAATTTCCCCTAGATACTACCTGCGTGACCTTATGATGAGGTTTTAGCTCAGTGGAAGCTCCACAATCACCAGCCTAGCTCCAAAGTTCATGCCTTTTTTTTTACTTAATCTCGCGTTGTGGTACTTTTCCATGTTACTTTTGCATTTGCCAATTGCCCAAATGAGCCTCTCCTGACTTTAGCAGGCTGTCTAGGTAGATGAATTATGATTACCCATGCCAAGGTGGAAAAAAAACAAAGAAAGAAGAAAAACATTTTCCATGCCAATTATCAATGTCTTCTAAGACAAGTTTTTGCATGTGCAAAACTGAAGAATCTGGTTCATTTTCAGCTGTAATCGTGATTAAATCTTGCAGTTGCTAGACTTGATCACACAACTGCAAATAGGACAGCATGATTTTCTTGTATTCTCCGCATAATTTCTTATAAATATTACAATTAGCCGCGCACATGGACAAGGTGTTTATCTTGAATTCATCGCCTCTCTTTAATTTGCCTCTTCTGAACAGTTGCACTTAGCTTGCATTATTCAACAATGTCAGACGACGATAATGATGACCTTAATTCCAAAGTTGCCGTTCTTCTAATTGGGGTTGGAGCAGCAGCTATTGTGGCAACAATTTACCACTGCCTCGTCATGACTTGGTGCTGCCGATACCGGGACAGGCCTAACCCACAAGAGCCACAACTCCATGTGAACGAAACAATTCTCGAGAATTCTACAGCCCAAGTCATCCCATCCTATGAGTACCGAAAGGATACAGGCTTGACAGGTGATAATGGAACTTGCGCAATTTGCTTGGGTGATTTTGAAGAAGGAGAGCAACTACGTGAATTGCCGGAATGCTTGCACTCTTACCATGTGGCATGCATCGATATGTGGCTCTACTCACACTCCAGTTGTCCCATGTGTCGCACCGATGCGAAGCATTCTCAGCAAGTTTTTTTGAATGCAAGGGATTTAGGTTCTGAGAGATCATCAGAGCCATACCGAGGCGTAGGTGTATTACGAGGCATTGTTGTGCATCCTCGTGCCATGTAAACTGTGTGACTACGCAAGCTTGTCTTATTTTCTCTAGGAATTTTAGCTTCGAAGAGTGTAGAATAAAAGTGACATGTGAATATTTTTCAAATGAATATGACTTGAGATTGCTGTACATTCATGGTCAAGTTGATTGTGCTTGTTATCATATCATTAGGCTATGGTTTTTAGCATAATTATACAACATGATATAAATAAAGTCTATTCAGTAATAAACTCGAGTTACGGGTTAGAAAAATTGACCCATGAATCAATACATTCTTACAAGATTAGACTATTAGAAAGATCAGATAGGAAAGCAAAAGATATTCTACGCATGGTTATTGCTAAGATTGGTCATTCAATAAAGCTTGCTAGTCTACGAGTACTAGGCACACGCCCTTCCTTGTCTCCCGCGCGCCGGAGAGATTTCATTCTCAATCCCCAGGAGCTAGTACCAAGGTTTTAAGCAACGGGATGTAGTCTAATTCAATTTCTTACTCTATGCTTAAAAAACATAGAACTTGAAACGTCTCGTTTCAAGAATTCGTTTTTTTAAAAAAAAAAACCAAAAACAACATAAAAAACAAGGACGCTAGAGGGAGAGCCACAACCCTCGACCCTGTGATAACGTTCCAACCTACTGAGCTTCTCCAGTTGTTGATTAGAATTGTCCAAAATATTAGTATTTTATTCTATTTTCTCATATAAAAGTTTTTCTAAGAAAAATTCTGACAGAAGGTCAAGGAATTTCTTGACGTAAGTGTGATGTATTGATTACATCATCTAGCAGGGTTCCCCTAATTCCTTTGGTCCTAAGCAACAGATAGCTAACGAATGGCAGGCAACCTTAAAACGATGGTAAATTGGTTTAATTTCTCTGTGCATCCAGACAAAATATCTTGACGAAAATACATACATACATACATATATATAATTTTTAGTTAAACTAGCTAACTCTCAGTCTCCCACGTTAATACTGGTTTAAACTTTAGAATATTATGAATATATAATTGAAGATGCTATTTTCAAGTGAATAAATTCAACCAATAACCGTGTTTTCCTCACCTTTCCCAGAACTAGAAAAAAAAAAATGTTAGGATCGATTGCGATATGTAGAAGTAAGATAGAACATTATAAAATGAGAAATAAGACAATATAATTGACATGGTCTAAATATTTAGACTATATTCACGGACAAACATATAAAAATTTCACTAAATTAACAATACGAGAATTACAAATTAATGCATATAAGATCAATTAATTAACAATCTTACTATTAATATGAATAAACACATTGCACACTCTCACAATATACCTTATAAGTGTATCATTTAATTTAATTTTATTGAATTACATTTTCTTTTCCTCGCATGACGCGTCAAAGAGTTGAGATGTAACCTAGTTATAGGGAGAGCATCCCTACCTCTTCATTTATGTTCCAATGTTGGGCATCGAATTGGTGGCTAGCATTTATTCTTACAAAAAGAGTGGCACCAAGTTCATGTTTTTGATGATTTGGATGAAATTATCGATCAAAAATGCAATTAGCAGATGGAAATAACACCTCAACTTTAATCCATCAGCAATCCTAATCAAATACTTAATTACTCCTCTACCGCATTAATGCAATATTACTTTTATCTTCGGTATGTATTTAAACATCGGGTTACTATACACAAGTTGTCCTATATAACTACAAGACAGTACGCATCTGGCCGCGCATGCTTGAAAAATTGTCCCACGACTCGCCTCCGGAGACGAACATCACATAGATGAGAAGCCAAATTATATGCTTTATTGGTCCTAAAATAATTCAGAAACATCTTAATTACCATGGAAGACAATTCCCCTCACCTTTTCGGTCTCTCTCCAATTACAATTGCCATTATTGGTATTATAGCAGCTTCTGCCGGGCTATTAATCTACCATTTCATCGTGGTCCTATGGTGCCCCCGATCGAGGGAAATTAGATCAAATATTTACTCAAGGCTCCAGGACCAGTTTTCAAGACATACCAACCAGCTTCGAAAATTCGATTGCATCCCTTATCCCCACGTGTAAACACACGAATGACGCTGGTCGAATGTCAAAATCTGACACCTCTCGGCTACAGGGTTCTGGTGAACCACAGAGAAATTTGACATGGTAAGCAAGCTGCTAACGTTATCATTGATGACCAATTTAGGGCAAATCATTTTTTTCTGGCAAGTCATTAATTTTATGGCCTGGATTAGTTATACGGTCGTATGGTTTGAACTACCATTTTTTCTAGAGTTTTGTACTGCCAGTCATTTGTTAATTTGAGTTGCATGTACGCTGTGCTTGTCAGCGCAAAATACTTCCAATGGATAGATTAGAATTCAGATTTCAGATTGATTCAAGGCACGAAACATCTTACTGGGTCATTTGACACCCGGGCCTAGGCCTACAGATATATGAACTTCCAAGCCCACGAGTCCTTTGTGTTGCAGCAAAAAGCGTAGGCTAAGACGAGGAAGCCCATTATCAGAGTCATCAAACAATCAATCATGGAAGTCATTTGACAATAAACCAGACATTAAATGAAAGCATGGGACTTGGTTTCCAGTAATTTCAAAGAAAATAATCATTTTGAGGGATTAAAGTTCCATATAATCGCGTGTGAGACAAGATTCATTGTTAATCCATCCATTATTCATGTCATATATGTCAACAAACAATATGATTAAGAATTTGAAACACTTCTCAACTAATTTGGGCTTGAGTTACAATAGATCCATCAGGTATCCCACCCTTTCCCAGATAGATTTTCACAAATCCCATGTGATTAAAGCAATAATCTCTTACAAAACTTTCGAAGGAAATGATGTCCTAACGCCCACAGGAAAGTAAAATGGTTCAAGGATACCACCATTTCCATAACGTAATGATGGTGATCATCACAGCTTCAATAGTGATATGAACCATCAATCAGGCTTCATGCGATGGGAGGTCGTTTTAAGAGTTGCTGGGCCAGTACAATCAGAGGACCTCTCAACTCCCATCATTTTGAAGCAACTCATGCGTAACAAAGGCGACACTACTTTCTTTTCTAGGTAAAGCATTAAAATAGTTTTATGCAATGCCCAAATCACATTTCGATTTTCCCTCTTATGCTCGTGGAAGCTCCAAGAATTGAGTGCCATCCGTGTTATTTCCCTTTTTTCCTCCTCCAAGAGGGTGTTTGGTGCGAGAGTAAGGGTATTATCATTGTAATTTTTCATCTCATTTACTCGGTGTGTTTGGAAATGAAAATATAGTAGTAATTATTTTTTAAAAATTATTTTTGATATTAACATATTAAAATGATACAAAAACATATAAAAATTAATTTATAATAAAAACAATTAAAAAATAATTTTTTTCAAAAATATTTTTGAAACCAAAAACAAATAATCATGTAAAATAATGATAAAAAAATTCAAGTGAGGTTAAGATTTGAAGGGCTTATGTATTAAACCTTGGAGAGAGTGGGGGAGGAGGGGTAAAGAAATTTTTTAGGATGAAAAATATTGATTTTTATGCTATTTTTTTAAATTTAAAATTATTCTTACTGTTAGTTGTTCTCTCATCTCAATTTTAAACCATTTATTTTTTTTATAATCTTATTTATTTGAAAATAAATTTATTTATATTGGGATCTACCAAAATCTGTAATTTTTTTCAACTTTTATGAAGTACCTTTGAGGTTTCTCTCTGGAATATCTTCTCACATGCTTAACACCACACTCTCAGATCTTATTCTTTTAATATTTCACTCTCAAAATCTTCTCCTTGTATTGTTGGATATTAAGAAAAACTCCGAGAGTAGAACAAGGGTATTTCGGTAAGAGAGAACAAAATGTCCATCATTGACACATCAGTTTCCTTTTATTTGCGATCCCATGTGAGCATCCCTCGAAGAGTGTGTCCTGTCAAGCCATAAATTAGCGAGTAATATAGCCGACTTCCTTTCCGCCTCGTCCATCGATGATATGTTTTTATTAGCTTGAATTTACGGGTAATATTTGTTTTTTAAAATATTTTTTTATTTAAAAAATTATTTTTGATATATTATATTAAAGTAATTTAAAAATAAACAAATAATTAATTTTAAATAAAAAAATAATTTAAAAATAATGAAACACAAGTTGTATTGTATCGCAACTTCAAATAATGAGTTTTTTTTTCATATTTTTTTTATGCTTCATTCAAACCTCAATCTCCATCATATTTCCAAAGACAATTTAAAAGTGTATTTGATATTCTTATAAAGTAAGCTTTTCAAAAGTAATTTTAAAACACAAATTCAAACCGCCTCATTTGTTTACTAATGTACAACTATTCAAGTGTCCTGGAGGCTTAGCTAAATATGTAATTATCCACAACTGTGTGGTTTAGTTCATTGGTTTGTCGAATAAAAAAAAAACTTTTATAATCATGCTTCATGATTTGTGATTGTGATTTTCAGAGAAAGAGAGCCTTTTGGTTTGGTTTTAGGAGGTGGGTGTTTTTTCTTTTTGGGCTTTGTTAATGGCAGATAGAGTTGGTATACTGGTTAAAGCATTTGCTGAAGAGAAGCAGGGAGTTTGATGTGCTGTTGGCCTGGCTTTTGTTCAGTGCAGATTGAGACTGCTCAGTAGCTCTTGATAAGCTTTTGTTTATCTTGGGTTTCTTTTGTTGGCTTAGTACCACAGGTGATTCTCGAGTTATTTATGGTAACTTCTCTGTTGGTTCTTGGCTCTTTAGTAGTTATTGATTGGATGTTTTAAGCAGTTTTCATGTGTTTTCGAGACAGAAGATGAAATCTTTGAGTAGCGTAGGGCTTGGTTTGAGTATAGTTTTTGGTTGCCTTTTATTGGCCCTTGTTGCTGAGCTTTACTACTTGTTATGGTGGAAGAAAAGGTTTGCTAACAAAGAGATTGGAGATGATTACAGCAGCCCAGCGAGAGAGCTCTTCTTTATGTTCTGTTTAAGAAAGCCATCTTCTTTAAGGCACAATCAAGAACTATGTTCATCAGTGAGAATAACAGATGCACTTGTCCAACACGAGCAAGAATCCCAGCTCAATATTAATACAAGCAAAGATATATTGCTCCGGCCCTGGAGTGATGATAATGTGGAGACAGAGCTCATGAGGCTGCATAGTCTCTCAGGTCCACCAAGATTTCTCTTTACAATTGTTGAAGAAACAAAGGAGGACTTAGAGTCTGAAGATGGCAGGTCTAGAGGTGATCCTAAGAGTGCGAAAGGATCAAGAAGTAGAAGCTTAAGTGATTTGCTTCGTACTGTGGAGACTCCATATCTAACCCCTCTTTCTTCTCCACCATTTTTCACACCTCCTCTTACTCCTAGCTATAATCAGATTGGATTCAATCATCTCTTTGAATCGTCAAAAGATGCAGAGTTCAATAAGATAAGATCATCACCACCTCCAAAATTCAAGTTCTTACAGGATGCGGATGAGAAACTACATAGAAGGAAATTGATGCAAGAAGCAGGGGAGAAGGTCAAAAGGCATGATGTTTTTGCTCAGGATCATACCAAAATACCTGCTAGTTCAAATTCACACAAAGATGAGGACGATGGGCCTTTTATCACCATCATTATTGACAGGAACAAAGAAAGAGAGCTTAACGAACAAAATCATCAACTACCAGACTACCAGTCAAGCACTTCCCAGGTACTTCCTCTTGCTACTTCACCTTCAACATCAAAATCAGCAGCCAAGAAAAGTTCCTTCTTTCATTAGATCTCCGTGATCAAGTAAAACGAGATAGTTTTTTTTTCCCCCATGTATTTCTATTAACCAACTTTAGTCTTCTTTTTAGGAGTTCTTTTTCTTTAATCTTTTTATGGGATGGTGTTAGAAGGTTAACCTTGCCAAACCCTTTTGCAATGTCTGAAAAATCTTCGGGTGGGTGGGGGAGTTGGACACACTCTCTGCAGTATAATGTTAAAAGTTGGACAAGTGCAAGTGGGGGTCTTGAGGGAGTAATCTGTTGTCTTCACTCGTCATGAATCTCTGAGCTGTCTGATATCTGTAATCATTCTGGTGAGTGGTGGTACTACTGATGTTTTTGTCCAAAAGGCACTGTAAGAATTCTTTCAAGACCATGCACTTCTTTATTTATTTTTCTTCCATGTTTTGTTTCCTTTCTCTCCGTGCTCATGGCAAATACATAAACTGACATTAGTGCCATGTCCTGATCTTGGATTCCTTTGTTGCGAGGCAATTTGTATGTACCCCACCAGCCTTTCTTACAAATTAATCTAGACCGTCGGATTAACATCTGAGAATCAAAACAAATGAAAGTTTTGGTTGGCCAGGGAGTCTAATATAGATGCCTAGATAAGGGTGACCAGCCAAAAAAACGACAAAATTAGAGAAAAGAGGTGCTTGTGACTGGTGAGACGCTTCCTGGGTTTTTTCGTAACAACATAGAGGCCATTTACCCGTGAATATGTCTCGTGGGATTAGGCCGAAAGGTCGCCACCTTGGCTTGGAGAATCAAATCGGGCATCGCCTTTATCCATTAAATGCTACAAGAGAAACGTGGCTCAATCATGAGGTTTCGGAGGCATCTACTTTCCATACATATAGATTTATTTGGGCCACGCTGCTATTGCAGTCCGAGAGGAACTAGGAGTCGTGACTTCTTGGTAAGGGGAGGAGATGGCTCAAATACAAGCTGATTGGCAAACGTACTAATAGACTGCACCCAGGCGAATGAACCAAGCATTGTTTAGCATGAATGGTGCGAGCTTAACCCGTGTAATCAGTGAGTAGTGAGCTAGCTACTACCCCAACCTGGCCCCACACCCCACAGGATAAGAGCCCTTTTGGGAAACTAAATAAGATCAGCGTCACAGCACTAACTAGTTTTCATTCTGATCTAATCTAAACAAATATATGATGATCAGAATAACATATGAAATCTAACCAGCATTCAACATCCTCAAAAGCTAAAAGTCACTTAAACCGCTGCATCAACGACTCGACTGTAATTGGCATCGACAGACAGCGTGCTGCCAGTTGAATCCACTAATTTCAGTTTTTTCTTGGTGGAAATTTTCTTTTCAAGTACGGCGAAACTCTGATATCGTCATTCTCATCTAAGATTTCAGAGAAGTAGCACCTTGCAGAGACAATGTGCACTCGGAGTGTCAATCAGTCAACAGAATTCATCTCAACATGTAATTCTTTATTGATGAATGATTTGTTTCATTCACTAAACACGACTTCACAAGCATCTGTTCGGCGCCAAGACCAACCAGAGGTAAGTAGTAATAAAAAAACAGTCCTTGCCATTTTAAGTTACGAGCAGTGTCACATGCAACCGGCCTCTAAGAAAGACAAACATGGTGACGGGACAAATTTCTGACACGCCAAGAGACTGCTCTTAGTCTAGTAAGTCACAACAATTCTAGTATATGATTAAGCTTACACATTTGGAAAAAAAAAGAGTAAAAAATACATGAATCCGATGAGATGCCTCAAATGGATAGACAAATGGCAATATGCACTGAACAAAGAAAAAAAAACATCTCTTTTTACTTTGAATAAATGAGAACATCTATCGTCAATCTGATATGGATGAACAAATTCAGAAAACATTGCGAACAATAAGAAAACATGGTAATGACGTCAAATTCCTAGCGCAGCAAAACCAGTTATTCCAAGCTCAACAGAGAGTGCATTAAGGCCAGGCTCTTCCAAAAGACTGAGTGCAGTGTATCCATAGTAGGAATGGTATAGATCTGGCAGCTCATTTGGGAATTTACTGAAACCACCATACTGGTCCAGGAACAATTTAAGCAAAAGAACATTAGAATCCAAAAATAATATCATCACCTAGTAGATATGTATCAAGGGAGAACTAAGAAATTATTCCCATGGCACTTGAAAATTCACATATATGACCATGATTGGTCGCTGGTTTGACATCTTATGCATCACACTGTACTTTTTACCTCTACATCTTTGATTTTTGACAGAACTGCAAATTTAGGTTTCCCCTGGGAGTTTTCAGTAAGTAACAAATATATCCTCCATTCTGGCCAGCTTTCATCACCAGTCAAGCAGTTTCCATTTTTCAGTGTATCAAGGAAGACCCACAATTAAACACATGCGGAGGATACATAATAACAGCCCATAGGAGAAAACTAAATTAACAATATCATATATGAAATACATGCAATTTGACCAATTGGAAGGACAAGCACCAGTACCTCAGATTGACAAGTGAGCAAAAATCTCCGCAAAGCTGTTCCATCAATCAACTTGGATCCACCTAAGATCCTCAGAACTGCCCCAACCCTGTGCAAAGCATGTTTCCCATGTCAAAACACGGAAGAAAAGCCTGTTGTAACGTGGAACTTCAGGAAGGTGTTCTTACACTTACCAAAATGCGTAACATGTGTCGCTAGGCTTGTTAGCTCTCCCTTGGAATCCACCGTCAGCTGCTTGTCTCTGAAGCAGAGGAAAGAGTGTCAAAATTACAGCCACGGATGATGGAAGACCTTAAAGTATCAAAAGTTAAACAGAAAATTGAAATATCTGAGGGAGCAAATGGAAGTTATGATTTCACAAGCATTTAGTCATTTACAAGTTCTCTAGTCCTTAATAACTACAGTGTCAGTCCATTGTTTACATGTTTAAATTCTAAGAGCTACAAGTTCAAGGTCTAGTTTTGATGCTTTGAAATGATTCCAGAGATCAGATGAAGAAAGTAAACCTGTAAGCACCATTCCAACAACAATGGAATGTCAATGATGGAAGAAGCTGCACTTTTTGACAGGACATCATCTTCAATAAATCCCATCAAAGAAAGAGAAGCAACTGCACAGTAAGTTCCTCCACCTGCCCACTAAGATGAAAATTATTGGTAGATAGCATTGAAAGAAGCAAGCTCACAAGGTCGTATAAACAGAAGCTCGTTTATAAAGATTTCTCAGTAAAACTTTATAGATGATTACAATAACACAATAAGATCACCGCCAAATGCAATAAAATTTAAAAGCAGATGTTGGACCCAAAAAAAATAGAGGTGCAAAGCAAAAAGAAGAAAAACACTATCAGTTAAAACTAGAATTTGTGTATATGTTGCAGAAACTAACAGTATCAATGAAATGCAAATCAACTATCCCATTAGATATACATTTTTTAAAGAGGATCTACCAACCATATAAGAATGTTCTGCAACTCACCATGAGATTCTGAACCAGGAATCATCCCAAAGCCACCGTCATATGACTGAAAAGAGCAGCAATACTTGTAAGTAAACATGAAATACATTTATCACAGGGATTATCAAAAGTGCAAAATGAATTGCAGAGGGATGGATAACGGAAAAGAAGTTCACTAAGAACAAATATACCTGGCATTTGAAGATGTACTCCTTGGTTTTTTCCCTATCCATGCCACTCCAATCCTCCAACATAAAACAGATGGCCGCTGATACATCAATTAGCTATAGGAATATTATATCACTTTAAGCAGCCTCATGAACAGCCCAAAGTTTTCTTCCCCTTACCAGCACAATATATGAATCGAAGATCTGTCTCTGCTCCAATATGGATAGGCAGAAAGCTGCAAAATAACAAAAAGATTGAAAAAAAATAGAAGGGTTATAAGACATCATTTCAGCTCAATGCCAAAATACACTACTTTTTTTTTCTGGGTGATCTCCAGAAAGTAAAGTTACATATGTAAAGAAGGGGGTGAAAAATTAAACAGAAGAGTGGAACTAAGCCGAAAGGTTAATCAAGTTCTTGACTGAGGTGGATCAAAAACATAATTCTCGAACAGAGATTCACATAATATAGGCACTATCCATCAGGATCAGAGAGAGCAAACTTAAAAAGCAATAGTATTGCAGAAAATATAGCAAGCGCAGAATATTCAAGTAAAAAACCCTATCCAATACCTCCCATCAGGTTGCTGGAGGTTTCTAATTGACATGGATATTAATTTGGAGTCGATATTTGACAAATTGTAGCCAACAGTCTTCAGTATAGACAGGGCACAATACGTGCTTGCCAAATGGCTGTGATTCTGAATTAAAATCTACAGGCAAATCAAACATCATAAGCTATATCCAGGAAAAAAGTATATGGGCACTAATGCCATAAGTTTTCTTGCAGAAACATAATAAACAGTTCAGAGCAAGGATTAGTGAGAGAAAAAAAAGAAGCCTATAGGACAGTTTAACTCTGTATATCCACACCCCATCATTGTCCGAAGAAAATTGAGAAGATCTAGAGCCACAAAACCCATAGAACTGTCCTGCAACAATCCAACAGCTCATTATAATCGTTAACTAGCCATTTTAAAAATTAAGCATTATGGTTATTCGTGATCATAGTAATCGAATTCAACAAGATTTATTAGCAATCAAGTTCGTACCACTGTTCAATTCAGCTTTATCTCCAGGATTAGATTGCAAAGATAAAACCCAAGCAGCAACCGCATCTTTGTCAACCTATAACATGAAAAAACACAACCGATTTCTTAAATCACTGTAAAACATCAAGCAATCCATTAATTTTATCGAAATTTTAAATCAAAATGACAGAGAGTAAAAAAAATCAAACTTGCAACGAAATCCAACCCGAAAGCAACCCAAATTATCTTCCAAATTGTAAATGTATTATATGTTTTAAGAGCAATTAGGCTAAATGATAAGAGATTACGCGATCAAGGGAACCGAGGATGTCGAGACCGGAGATAACGAAGTAGGCGAGAGTGAGATGGTTGATCTCCTGTGATTGGTAATGGTAAGGTAACATATGGTACATCATCTCCAAGAAGGCCACGTGGCGTTCCTTGTCGAATGTTAGCGAGGAAGATGGCGGCGATTCTTCATCTGAGGACGATGATGGGTCCCAATCTGGTGTTGGTGGTGGTGCTGCTGTGTATGTAGTCATGGAGTTGATGGTCTTTCACGAAGATTGAGGAAGTCT
>Ga0325410_1007314_pt1 | contig 12072 bp, 6 predicted proteins | sample PopdelMetagenome_16_FD_206182 | JGI IMG/M metagenome (GOLD analysis project Ga0325410, IMG submission 206182) | Populus deltoides microbial communities from Bellville, Georgia, United States - Xylem-PdIQD-R3 | ecosystem: Host-associated > Plants > Phyllosphere > Stem > Wood/Secondary xylem... | reverse complement strand
AGTTGGATACAAATTAACCATTTAGCATATTTGCTTTTCAATATTACATATTTGAAACGATGGCTTTGGTATTGTTAGTTTAAAAGAAATTGCTCCATGTCCATTACCTTTAAACCTGTTAAATCTTCTATTGTATTACAGAATCAATGATTGTAATGCTTTTGTTAAATAAACAGATTGCATGCAGGATAGTTTTGCCTTTTTGCATGTTGAGCTTCTCACTTGTGATGTTTGGAGTAGCAGCACAAGTCTCTGTTGTTAACATTATGTTTGGGTTCGAATTCTTTCAATTTTATGTACTATGATGAGAAGACAGTTTTAACCTGGAATCTATTCATATGATAATTCCGAATTTTCCATTTGGCTTATTCCGTTTCTTTTCCATATTATCATAGATTAGGATTGTTCCTATCTTTCAGTTTAGTCATGTTATGCTCAGTTTAATCATGCATTGCTTGACCTTGTTTTTTTGGCTTTTTCCTAGCATTTTTTGCCCTTGTTTCAAATGATGTCTCTATCACCCAAAAGAACCCGTCAGTGCACAAGTGGCTAAACAGCTCGCCAATGGAACCTGTTTATTGCAAGTGTCTAAAATTTCATCTCTTTAGTCATCTTGTGAGCTCAAGTAACAGATTTGCTTGCTTGATTAATTGCTTAGCAGGGAGTCATAATATTAATTTCTCTAGAAAGCATGGAAATGTTATCCAATTCTGAACTACTGGGCATAGAACTTATATTGTTGGACTTCTGTGGCACTATTTGTTCAGTGATGGCTCTGCTTTGTGCTCATTACATTTTTCTTGATGTCAATGATATAAAATCTGCTAATATCCCTGGTATTTTCCTTTTTCTGAAACGGTTTTGCACTTGTGCCTCAAATCTCCGGTTTCTTGATGTCAATGATACAAAAGTAATGGTTTGCTTTAGTTTTTGGTGTTAGGGATAATCCTGTGCTACAGTGTATAAATTCTACAACCTCTCTGCTAAACAATCTGGATTCTGGAGCCTTCCCGGGCCTCAAATCACCGGAAGTATCAGAATACGTTTGGTTTTTGACAGTCACCACCGATCAAGTCGTACGTGTTATTCAGCATTAGAGATACGGATCGAGGCGTTCCGGAGTGCTCATCTGCTGACCCTTGAATGGTGCTCCGCTCCTCTCTTTTCAAATGGAGATATACATTGGTGTTTGTGCGGATATATATTGGTGTTTGTGCGGATATATACTCATATATCGAGTCCGTTTGTTAACGAAACGAGATTATATCTGTGTTTTATTTAAAACGCAAAAAAAAACCTGTTTGGTTAAAAAAACACAGTTTATTATGAATAGATTTTATGTAAATTTACGTTTGGAATGCAAGGGAAAAAAAAAAAAAAAAAAAAGCAGTAAAATGCTGTTTCTTGTGTAGTGTTCAAGCCAATTAATTAGTATAAATAGTGTAGAATACACTGTTCATGGTTCACGCAGCAGTGTAGCATAAACTGTTCATGCAGTGTAGACTGTTCCGGTCCAACCGGTTCCGGTTCAAAATTTTAAATGCATTGCACCAGGTCCGACCCAGTAAAATAAAAAATAAAAATTATTTTTTATTTTTTAATTGTATTTTATTTAAAAAACTAGTATTTAACATTATTCAATGACCCATTGTCGGATGTATTTCATACGTGATGGAATTGTAGATAGTTTAATGGAACAATAAAAAATATTTTATATAAAATATTATTTATTTCAAGATGTAATAACAATAGTTAAATATATAATATTTAAATTAAAAATCATCAATATTAATATATATTTTTTAAAATTATTTTATAACCTCAATTTCAAAAGCATTATTAACCAAACACATTAAACTACTTTTTGTTCAAACTCAATTTCAACCACAGTTTTAACCAAACATCTATTTTTTTAAACTAACCTCAACTAAAAGTACTTTTTATAAAACAATTTTTTTCAAACCACAACCACAACAGCTACCATAATATCAAACACACTCATCATGTCAAATAGTCATTAAACTGCCAAGCTATTCTTTAGATGTATATGCCTATGTAAATGAACCTAGAAACAGTTTATTTTTATAGAAAATATTAATTAATTATTAATAAAAACTGAAATAGAAGTTAATTCATTTTTCATCCACTCACATAATACTATTTATTAAAAAAGTAACTTGTTTTTTTTTTGGTTATTTAGTTGATAAATTAAATTTTATGATTTTTTTTATTTCTTTTCTGTGAGGGTTATTATGGTTTCTAAAAACATCATGATATTGATTTAGTGCTCAACCTTGTAAATATTTATTTTTGTTATTATATTATTAAATAAAAAATTAACTTTAAAGAAATAAAGCTATTAAATTTAGTGAAGTCCATACTCGGGTCGGGAATTAGACTTGTTAACTCAAGTCATTTTTTTTTTGTTCTTTAGTTGTTTTCATTGATTGTTTTTCAATTTTATTTTTATTGGGTTGATTGGGAATTGAGTTTCATGATTTGTTTTAATTTTTTTATGGGGTTATTGTGGTATATAAAAAAAAGCTCTGATATTATGTTAGTGTTTGATTTTACAAACATCTATTTTGTTATCATATGATTAAATAAATAAACAATAAAGTTATTAAATCTAGTGAAGTCTATGACTCGGGTCGTGGGTTTAATAGATAAACCTTGGTTGACCCAAGTTAATCCAAAATATATATCTTGAATTATTTTTTAAGTCAAACCACCTTATATATCTTGAATTATTTTTTAAGTCAAACCATCTTTTTACTTGTCGTATTGGTTGCTTTTAGACTAGTGAAGTTGTTTGAATCATGTCAAGACAACTTTTACACAATTTAATTTGAAACTTGAGCTAGGTAGGGAGTCGGATTGGGAGGTTTCATGGTTGACCTACTAGGACGAGTTTTATGACACAACCAAAGAGTTCCCTATAACTTGAACATTCTTTTTTTACATTCAATTTTTTTTTAGCCTGACATGTAGCGTAGTGCGAGCCAATTGTCTTTGTTTTCTTGGTTCTTCATTGAACTCTTCAAAACTTATCAAGGATTAATTGTGTTTATGGAGTTCAACATGAGCCAATTGTCTTTATTTACATTCATACCCTTAGTTCTTCATTGAACTCTTAAGAACTTATCAGGAATTAAATGTCTTTGTGGTGTTCATCCTTATAGTTCCTAGTTCTTGATTCTTTATAATCAAATGTTTGGAGTTTTTCATCTATTAACGTTCCTTGGTTCAAGAATCATTGGATCAAGTTTTCTATCAACATGATTTTAACTTTTTTGTGTTGTTTTCTATCTTGATCATTGGTTAGGGTTCTTACCCTTCATGTTCTCATCAATTGCATTAGAGCAATGATCTATAATTAGGTTTTATCTCTATATCAATATTTAATTTTTCACTTATTAGTCTTTGTTTTTGTTATTGCACATTTTTAGGATCTTATAAATAAAAAAACAAAAAAATTAGAAAAAAGAAAAGTATAAAAAAATGGAAAAATTGGAGCGCAATATATATATATATATATATATATATCAGTGGGAAGAACATACAGAATACCAAAAAACTTATTAAAGATTGGTTGAGATGAATCAAAATATTCAAGTTTGAAGAATTATTACACCTAACATTTTTCTTGGAATTTTTCAGGGTTTCGTAAAATTTATTGAAAGCTTAATTATAAGAAAAATTAACTTTTTAGTTCAATTTGGACTTTAATTTAAGAAAATTAAAGTTTGGAGGTTAAATTAGAATTTCAAAAAGTTAATTTGGTCAAATAAAGAGCTTAATTGTTTAAATTAGGGTTATTCACGGTTCAGTTCGGTTTGGACAAAAAAAAACCAATTGAACTGAATTAGATTGATTTTGAAAAATATAGACTGAACCGGATCAAAATCCGATTCAAACCGAATGAGTTCGGTTCGATGAAGTTTGGGTTTTTCAACATAAAATCGGGAAACCTAATCCTGTCAGATATGGGTTTTTTTGGATTTTTTTTTAAAATGAGCTTACATTAAATTGGGTTTTAAAATTTTTTTGTTGGGTTTAATTTGTAGACTTTTTAATCAAACTATTTAAAATTTTCTTGTTAGGTTTAATTTGTTGGGCTTACATTAAATTGGACTTTAAATTTTTCTTGTTAGGTTTAATTTGTCATAAGATTTTTTAATCAAATTAATAGATTGATATTTCTTTTTAGTTTAACTTTTCTCATAAACCTTAAATATATATCAGCTACAATGAATTTGAAATGTTTTCCATGTTGCTATTTTTAATGTGAAAAATCCAAATCAATGCAATGTGCAAAATCCAAATTAATGCATTATGCAAAATGCATGATCAAATTTGGACACCTCAAATTAAAAAAGGTGTTTACATTAGAAAAGTTAACATTAGCGAGTGGATACATTTACAGCCAACAATAAATTATCATAAATATCTAGCATAGTTTAAAGAAAAGTTTTTAGCAACAGTAACATCCAAAAATTTCAGCAAAGATAATACTATAAAGAAACACTAGCAAATTAGCAATATATTAGAGTTCGACTATTAAAAAAAATTAACAATGCAAAATTTTAAAAGGAATTAACAAGGTAAAGTAAATTAATTACCCAACACAATTATATTTCAGGATTGCTCCAACATCATGAATACTACTTACCATTAGTTTAGATTTTCAAATTTTCACCAAATTCTACAAAATCATAAATTAAAATGTTAGATTAAACATATGTAAATAAATTATAAATTAACTACATTTAAATTTGTAAGAGAAATTATCTGACTCAATCATCTTAAAATTTTCAATATAATCCATAAAGGTTTTAATATTGATTGGAATTTGTGCTAAACACAATCAATTTTGATAATAAACAAGTGCTTGCACTATCGATGAGGATAAAGAGCTTCCAAATGGATTTAATATGTCGGGATAGCTAACACGTGTTGTGTCACCTTAAAAAGAATCTTGTATTTTGTAGCATTACACCTCTATCAACCCAAAATATCTAATTTAAAATCATTAAGATCCTCACAATTATCATTTAAATACCTCTTAACCTCATTTTTTCTTTATACACCACCTTCTTCCTCTAAATGTTTTTTGAATTGAGAAGCTAAGTCATTTAACATATCATTTACCACCATTAAATCAACATTATCATCTTTATTTATACCAGTTCAAACATTATGAATAACCTCAACATCCTCATCAACATTCATATAATACTCAAACAACCTTTGCAAAGTATCTTTAACATTTATTGTAAAAATTTCAGCTTCTTCAACATCATACAATGTCCCAAAACAAAATCTCATATACTTCAATTTAAAATGTGGATCTAACACAACAGCCACTTACAACAAATAGTTGTGTATCTTATTCCCCCTTGATATTTTTTATATTTTATCATCATATTCTTGATCATTTTACTTACATAAACATCTGCATTTCTACAAAGTTGGGATATGCTTGTGTCCATGGAAATCAATTCATGGAAGAAAGAATTAGATGTCATATACAACAAGCCAGAAAATTTCAATGTAACTATGTAAAATAGTTTCAAGAACTTCACGAAAGATCTAACCTTTTCCCAATCTTCTAAAAACACGAGGACCTAAGTTTTTTTTATTTCCCATTTAAATCAACCTCAAAGTATCTCAAATATCTAGGATCGGTTTCTTTTAACCTCATAAAAATCACATCAAATTTAGCAACAACATCTAGCATCATATACATAGAGTTCCATCTAGTTACAACATCCAAGCAAACAGATTTTTTACTCCTAATTTTCAATTTTTCCGTATATTGGTTAAAAACAAGTTGTTTAGAAAAAGATCTAACAAACCTTACTGCATTCCGAATCTTAATCACTGAATCATCAATATCTTTCAATCCTGCACATACAATAAGATTGATAATATGTGTACAACATCTAATATGCATGAAGTCAGTTGACATTATATTCGTTGTCCAACCACTTGTTACTCTCTTCAAATATTTTATTGTCAAATTATTTGAACTTGCATTGTCTATTGTAATTGTTAAAATGTTATCAATTCCCTATTCCAACAAACAACTCTCAATCGCTTGACCAATTGTTTCACCTTAATGATTAGAAACTTGATAAAAGTTTAGAATTTTTTTATTCAAGTTCCAATCTTCATCAATCTAATTGGCAGTCAAACACATATAATTAATATTTTAGATTGATGTCAAAGTATCGGTTGTTAAACATAAACAAATTGACATTTTTCAGGGGACAAATTGATACTTTGCTATTTATAGGGTTTTCAGGTTTCTCTATAAATAAAATACCATGCCTCTTATTTCTTGTAGATGGTGATAAAGGTGAGTACAGTACAGTGTTGAAATACCTAAAACATATATAAAAAAAATAGCTAGCCCTTTAAGGTATATAAATCTCTCTCTCCTAAAAGGGCTGATAAGATTTCTTACTAGTGGTATGTGTGGATTACTGTTAGAGGCCCAACAATTGGACGACTTGTGGTTTGCAACAACCCAGCTTTGAAGCATATATTCTGTAAACACCCAAAAGAAAAAAAAATATATAGATAGAATTGATTACTCAGTTTTCGCTGCCGATTTCTGCATCGGTAGCGAAGCACTTTTCGCTGCCGATTTCTTGATCAGCAGCGACGCAGTTTTCGCTGCTGATTTCTACATCAGCAGCGACGCAGTTTCTACTGCCAATTTCTGCATCGGCAGCGACACAATTTTTGTTTTAAAATATATATATATATATATATATATATATATATATATATATATATATATAATGAACTTAAGGAGCTGGGAGGGAGGGGTAAAATCGGTTTTAGATAGACCAAAACAAGGATAAGAACACATCTATACCAACCCTAAACAACCCACCTCATTTAATGGGGATATATAAATATAAGGAGGAGAGAGAGGATGATCCATCCTCTTCCCAAAGTTGTCTCTAGCAGCTGCATGTCGTTCCTCCCTTCCTCTTTCCCAACAGAAACCTAAACCAAACTAGTAGAGAGTGCTTTGTGAACGTGTTAGGGAAAGATGAGACCTTGAGAGAAGAGTGGACAGCTGCCTAGAGGGAAAGGAAAAGGAGGGCTGGAAAACGTGAGAGGAAGAAGAAGGAGGAGAACTAGTAGGTAAAGAGAAATAATAGTGTCAAACCTTCCTCAAACTTAGTTAGATTCGAAAGGTATGGGTCATGAAACTCCCTTCCTCTTCTTCTTAAAACCAGAAACGGAAATGAAGAAGAAAACCCTAAGAAAATTGACCTAAAACCTAAGCTAGCTGTGAAGGAAACTGAAATTAACTAGGAGGACAAGGAAACAAAAATGAAATGAGGCCAATTTCAGAACATCTAACAAAGAAAAATGAATAAAATGGAAATAACAAATCATGGTAGAGGGCTGGTTTAACTATGGGGTTGACCAGTATGCATTGTATGTGTTCTGCTGGGATTTGTTGAAGGATTATGTGATGAAATTGATGGTTTTTAATGTGTGTGTTCTGCTGGAATTTATTGAAAAATTATATATTGTAATTGATGGTTTTCAATGTGTGTGTTCTGCTGGGAATTGTTGAAGGATTATGTGATGAAATTGATGGTTTCAATGTGTGTGTTCTGCTGGAATTTATTGAAAGATTATATGTTGTCATTGATGGTTTTCAATGTGTGTGTTCTGCTGGGATTTGTTGAAGGATTATGTGCTGAAATTAATGGTTTCAATGTGTGTGTTCTGCTGGAACTTAGTGACAGTTTATATATTGGGGGTTGTTACAACATGTGTGGTATGTGTTCATGCCAAAATATGTGTTGTGCAGCGAAACTGTGATTCGCTGCCGAAATTGTGTCGGCTGCAGCGAATTAGCATTCGCTGTCGAAATTAAGTTGTCTGCAGCGAATTTGTGATTCGCTGCCGAAACTGAGTCTTCTACAGGGAATTAGCATTCGCTGCCGAATTGTGTGTTGTGCAACGAAATTGTGATTCGCTGCCGAAACTATGTCGGCTGCAGCGAATTAGCATTCGCTACCGAAACTAAGTCTTCTGCAGCGAATGAGCATTCGCTGCTGAATTGTGTGTTATGGAGCGAAATTGTAATTCGCTGGCGAAACTGTGTCGGCTGCAGCGAATTAGCATTCGCTGCTGAATTGTGTGTTGTGCAGCGAAATTGTGATTCGCTGCTGAAACTGTGTCGGCTGCAGTGAATTAGCATTCAATGCCGAAACTGAGTTGTCTGCAGCGAATTTATGATTCACTGCCGAAATTGAGTCTTCTACAGCGAATTAGCATTCGCTGGCGAATCGTGTGTTATGCATCGAATTTGTGATTCGCTGCCAAAACTGTGTCGGCTGCAGCGAATTAGCATTCGCTGTTGAATTGTGTGTTCTGCAGCGAATTTTGGATTCGCTGCCGAAACTGTGTCGTCTGTAGTGAATTAACAATTCGTTGCCGAGTGGCATGTTCTGCAGCGAACTTGCGATTCGTTGCCAAAGTGGAGTTGTCTGCAGCGAATCGCTGTCGAAATTGAGTTGGCTGCAGCGAAATTGTGATTCGCTGCTGAAACTAAGCTAGTTGCTACGAGTTAGCATTTGCTGCCCAAATTGTGGCGCTAGCAGCAAAACAATTTTCGCTGCCGAATTGGCTGCTTGCAGCAAAACAGTTATTGGTGCCGAATTGGGCAGCCTACAGCGAACCAGTTCTCGCTGCCGATTTCTACAATAAGCCTTCTAGGCAGAAATGACTTAAATTCTAGTAACAATTTCATGGTATGATGGTGTAAAATATGGAACACTTGAATGTGAACATATGAACTCTTGAAATAAGTGTGGTGACGAATGTGATTTAAAAATACAAATGTAATGATTTGTGACCATTGATGTCTAAGGGGTACGGTCAGGATTAGACCATCGTCAAGACAAGCAACCTATAGGTGGAGCAGGTAGGTGACTTGGACCTTCCTTTTTCATACGTTGAATAATAAAATACTTTATCATGAATGTTACCATATTGCTTTGGAACAAATATTAGATTGTCGAATGCTTAAATGTTGACAAATGGTTAATTAGCTTTAGCTAATGACATCCGATTGGATGAGCAGGATGAATGGTTGATTAGCTTCGGCTAATGGCATCCGAATGGATGACCAGGACAAATGATTGATTAGCTTCAGCTAATGGCATCCGAATGGATGACCGGGATGAACGACTGATTAGCTTTGGCTAATGGCATCCGAATGGATGGCTGGGATAAATGAATGATTAGCTTCGGTTAATGGCATCCGAATGGATGACCAGGACGAACGATTGATTAGCTTTGGCTAATGACATCTGAAATGAATGACTGGGGTGAGTGAACGGTTAATCTCAGCAAATGATGCCTTAATAGGATAGCCGGGTTTAAGATTATGGTTGATTGCAAGAATTGGTGCATCTATATATATACTACAAGTTGTTTATACCAAGTACATGAAGAAATTATAAATGTTAATGCTTAATTTAACTACCAGACCGTTTAGTTATTATTATTATTATTATTATTATTATTATTATTATTATTATTATTAAGTAATTGCATTCTCTTAAATGTTTTGTACTGCAGCAGGGACGTCACACCAACGAGATGTCTAGGAAACCCAATACACGGGAACCTACTTTTGCAAGGAATCATGTAGATGCATTCTAAATCACAATGTATTTTGTATGAATCAATGTACTGAACTTATAACTTTTATTAGATCCTTTTGTTTAAATTGTAATGGCTATTAGTAGGATAAAAATGTAAACTCATGTCTATGTATGTATATTTTTAATATGAACTTCTAATCATGCAACCATAATATTATGTGTTTATGTAAGATTTACTTTTAAATGAAATGTTGATAGTATGGATTGTATTTTGATGATGTGAGGGATCAGGTTTGCCGATTTCCGGCACCATGTGTATCAAATATATATATATATATATATATATATATATATATATATATATATATATATATATATAAATTTACTGTTGTTTTGGGCTTGAAAAGCCGGGTTGTTACATATTCAAAGCAGAAAAAAGTTCATATCTTTAGGCAATCTTCGTATAAACCTTAAACAATTTTCGATATGTTTAACGAAATCCCTAGAACTCCCAAAAATTAAATTTACCATTTTCGTTACGTGTATGTGTTCCGAGAAACCCAACAAATCTGTCTAACAAGATCATTAGGAATCTTAAAAATATTTTAAATTTACTATTTTCACTATGTGTATATGTTTTGGGAAACCTAACAAGGGTATAATTGGTGAGCTTTCGTACCCTAATTAATATATACAAATAATTTATTTGTAATAATTTATAATGTATATAAAAAGACTTTTGTTTTTATATATTACGAGATGGCATGCCCGTGCGCTACCGCGAGCTTATAAAACAAATGTACTTGATAATGTTATAATTGTGAACCAACATTAGATAAGTAATAAAAATTAAATGTATGATGGAGCCAATATTTCATGATAGAAAAAAAAGTTGTGTTGGTGATCAAAAACTTAGAGACTGAACAAAATGATTTGTAGTAATCCACAATATTTTGTGAGGAAAGATACAGTGCTTTTGTCACATGATTTAGCTTTTCTGTTAATAAAAAGAAAAAAAATTACAAAACTAAATTCTCTACCAACTTAATATTAAAAAAAATTAACAAAGATAATTTTGGAAGGAAAAAAACACATGAGAAAAAACGTTGTAGCAATTGAAACGTTTTGTGAGGAAAACTACAGTGCTTTCTCCAATAAAATCAACAACGATAATTTTAGAAAAAATCATAAAAAAACCATTTAGACAAATATTGTAGCAATTCACAGTGTTTTGTGAGAAAAGCTACAACGCTTTTCCCATATGATTTAGCTTTATTGTAATTATAATTCTTAACCAACTCAATATTAAAAAAAAATCGACAAAGATAATTTTGGAAAAAATCATATGGGAAAACACTGTAACAATTCACAGTGTTTTAAAGAAAAAAATTATAAAGCTAAATTCTCAATAAACTCAATATTAAAAAAATAAAATTGACAGAGATAATTTTAGAAAAAAATACAAAAAAACAGGTAAAAAAACCATATTGGAAACACTATAGTAATTCACAGTGTTTTGTGATGAAAGTTACAGTGCTTCCCCACATGATTCAACCTTATTTGTAATGACTTATAATTGTAATTTTCAACTAACTCAATATTAAAAAAATAAATTGATAAACATAATTTTGAAAAAATCATAAGAAAAAAAAACCGTGTTAAGAGATACTCTAACAATCCATAATGTTTTGTGAGGAAAGCTACAATGTTTTTCCCACATGATTAAGCTTTATTACAAAATTAAATTCTAACCAGCTTAATATTAAAAAAATAAAATCGACAAAGATAATTTTGAAAAAAAATATTACAAAAAAAATACAAAAAAAACTGGAAAAAAACCATGTGGGAAAAAACTCTATGACAATTCACCGTAATTTGTAAGGAAAATTATAGTGCTTTTCTCACATATTGTAAATGTAATTTTTAACCAGCTCAATATTAAAAAATAAAATAAAAAAAGATAATTTCAGAGAAAATCATAAAAAAAAACAAAAAAATATGCGGAGAAGCACTGTAACAATTAACAATGTTTTAAAAACAATTACAAAATTAAATTCTCAATCAGCTCAATATTAAAAAAATCAATATAAATAATTTTAAAAAATAAAAAAATAAAATAGAAAAATCATGTGAGAAAACACTATAATAATTCATAGTATTTTAAAGAAAAAAATTACAAAGCGAAATTTTTAACTAACTTAATATAAAAAAGTAAAATTAGTAAAGATAATTTAAAAAAAAGAACAGTAATTTAAAAAAATAAAAAAATAAAAAATGGAGAAAAGTTAGGAAAAAAAAAATTCCTGTTATAATTCTAAATACGTGGATGAACAGTAAATCAGCCATGTACTTTAACTTATTACTTAATATATTTTATTTAATAGAGGTTTGTAATCATGTTAACCTCGTGGGATGAAAACACATA
>Ga0325410_1007311_pt1 | contig 12074 bp, 4 predicted proteins | sample PopdelMetagenome_16_FD_206182 | JGI IMG/M metagenome (GOLD analysis project Ga0325410, IMG submission 206182) | Populus deltoides microbial communities from Bellville, Georgia, United States - Xylem-PdIQD-R3 | ecosystem: Host-associated > Plants > Phyllosphere > Stem > Wood/Secondary xylem... | reverse complement strand
AAAAAAACGTCAGCAATACCTCGATTTTTCTTTTATATGTTAGAAAAATTGATTCGATCTGCGCTACATGTCAAGTCCTAACAATACGGTAAATACAAAAGCATGAAAACAAGAAAGAATTCGAATGGATGACAGTACGGCATCCACCACCATGCATTTCTCTACTCGTCCAAGCTCAAAGGGCTAAAAATAGTTGAATGGGCCTGGGACCCTTCAACGGCCATGATTGAGACACTCAAACGAACAAAAAGTGAGTGTATTTACATTCGCTGATCCAATGCACATTAAAGTACTTTGAGCCGTGCAAATTCTCTTCTAGTTGGCGTGCATGCGATCATGGATGTTTTTCTTTCACTGTTTCCCCTCCGAGCCCGTTCGTTTTCGAGAGTGTCTACAGCGTGATAGCTTTTGTTTTTTTGTTTTTTTTAATGTTTTTTATAACTTTGATTTTTAAAAGTATATTTTATTTTAAAAAATACTAAATTGATTTTTTTATTGTTTTAATAAAAAATACTTTTTAAAAATATCATATATTATATATAATACCAAACATTTACATGTGTTACACCTCGGCATGCACCGTAACAAAAAAATTCCACCTTGTCCGGAAAAAAAGAAGATGAAAACAATTATAGCCTCTTAACCAACCAAACGCTATGCTTGATATTGTTGCTTCATTTTTTTCTTTTTTATCACTCAAGCATATAATTTTGATGTATTTATATTAAAAATAAAAAAAATAAAAAAATATAATTTTAATTTATTTTTAATTAAAAAATATTTTTTACTGTATTATTAAACCCACATTAAATCTTACAGGGTTTATTAACTTGAAAAACATTGTGATTAATAAAAACATCATTTCATATATTATGAAAACAAAACTCTAAAGTAAAAGAATATTTATGAATTATTCTTGAAATCATCTAATTGCATAAATCTTTCTTTGAATTAATATTCTTTAATAAGGTTTCAAAATCATTTTAAAAGATGCATAATTCAATTCTCGCTAACTTTGTTGTGTATTTGCTTTTTTTATACATATACAATTCTCAAGGAATAAGAACAAAAGAGAAATTTAACCCAACAAATGTGAATTATATGAAAAGACATGAATAAATAATTGCTAAATTATAAAAAATATGTATAATTAAATGTTTTAAGTAATAATTAATTTAATATTCAGCATTTTACAAATAATTCAATGTTGATATCATAATACACCTTATACTAGTTGCATTGTAACAAGGAGGGAGTTAAGAACTCCATGTGTGAAGGTGACGTGACATTCTCGGTAGAAAAAAGACTGCTAAATTCATCAAAAGAATTGGAACTAATTATTTTTAAAATATTTTTTATTTATAAATATATTAAAATAATGTATATATTTTTTATTTTTAAAATTTATTTTTAATATCAACATAATCTAAAAATAAAAAAAATTAAAACAAATAATTTTTTTTTCAAAAATACTTTGAAAATACAAAGAGTTTAATCTTCACCAATCCCTTAACTGCAAAATTTTTACTAGCATAAAATCTTACGATCTCGTCCTCAGAAATAAGGAAAAAAAGAAAAAAACAGAGAGGACACGTGGCAAAACAGTCAACAGACAGAAACGGTCCAGGCGCTCACACAGAATTCATTACAGCACCAACCCTAACTGGATATCTCTGTAAATAACCACAAATCCAATGTCATTTTCGGGTCCTGAGATGCAACAGGCCCAAACCAGTGCATGATGTTATGTTATGTCATGTGATGACCCATATAATAAGTATGACAAACCATGCATACAAAGCATACATGTAACATCCACATAAAAAAACACATAAGCGAATGAAGGAATAGAGAAAGAATAGCATTTGACTTCATTTTCTAGAGAGAGAAAAAGAATGAAAGAAGAAAAAAATTAAATCCTATCGGATACAAATTTGACGTCCGCAAGGAGACACACAATCTCTCTCAACTCTCTCTCTCTGAAAAATAATCTCCCTCTCTCTCTCTAGATTCAGCAACACACAAACAAGGACACAGAACAACACAAACATCTACAGAGAACTAAAAAAAGGAAAGACAACAGAGAAAGATTAGATTTTTGAAGAGGATGAGTGAAACAAAACAAGGCCCTGGAGTCTTGAGAGCTTTTTAACTCAAATAAAACACCTCTTTGTATTCAGTAAAAAGTGTTTTTTTTTTCTTGTTGAGATTGTAGTTTCATTGAAAGAAATCTTCTTGGGAGGATATCAACTTGAGTATTGTATCGTGGTAAGTTGTTGATTTCAAGTTTTTTTCAGCTCAAATTCTTCAACTTTTGTCATTTCCATGGAAACCCATTATTCTTTATTTAGTTTTGTATTCTTTTTAGTTTATTGAAGCTCCAACAAAGTTGTTTTAGTGTATTTCTCAACCTTTCTAAATTACTTGTTTCTGTTTTGAGTATTTTTTTTTATTTTTTTTTAAAGTTTTAATCTTGAAGTCTTTGTTTGGATTTCGAGATTCTGGATAGGGTGAATAAGGTTTTATTTTATGATTTTTATTTAACTTGATAGATATATATTTATTTTTTTTGACTTGGGACATGTTCTTTGTTTGGTAATTTGTTGGGATTTTGAGATGTGTTATCCTTCCACTACAAAGTTATTTCAAAAACTTATTTAGCAGCGAAAATTTGGTAATTTTTTATTTTTGAATTATTTAGCTTTATATAGATTCACATAGATCTGAAGCTGCTCATGTCATACAGAGATTCATGCGAGAAACATTTAAAGATCGCTGGTCGTGTCAAGACAGCGCGGCTGTAGAATGTTCAGAATCGAAGATTCTTCTTTGCTTCTGGTCTTCTTTGGTGTGTGCCTCATGTTTCAGAGAACGCAGCACCATTTGCTTAGGCACAAAACATATTTGGCACATACTGAGGACGTTGATGTCTGCAGTGTTGGATGTGGAGTTCAAGTGGTGACTAAGTCCAGCTGTCTGAGTGCTTTATCTTGCTTTGTTATGCAATTTTAGGTTATTCAATTTATGTTGTTTTAGATAGTATTGTACTCCAAATAGTGTTTTTTTTATTGTGATTCTTGGTAAGATGGTACCCTCGGGGCCGCCTACTCCAATTGGGGGTGCCCAGTCTGTTTCTCCTTCACTTTTGAGATCAAATTCGGGGATGTTGGGAGCTCAAGGTGGTCCTTTGAGTTCCCAAACAGCATTCCCTTCTCTAATGTCCCCCCGTACTCAGTTTAATAACATGAGCATGCTTGGAAATGTGCCCTCCCTCCTGAACCAGTCTTTTGGGAACGGAGGTCCAAATCCTGGACTTCCTGGGCCAGGGAGCAGTCAGCGTGGAAATATTGATGCCGGGGCAGAGTCTGATCCACTTTCAAATGTTGGTAATGGAATGGGTTTCAATGGTCCTCCATCGTCATTTGTACCGTCAAATATGGTTAATCCTGGACCTTCAGGTCAAGTTCAGGGACAACAGTTTTCAAATCCTTCCGGCAACCAGTTGTTGCCCGATCAACAACAGTCCCAACAACTTGAAGCACAAAGTTTCCAGCATGGTCAGCAATCAATGCAACAGTTCTCTGGCTCTCACAACGCCCAGCAGGTGCAGCAGCAACATCAATTTCAATCAATACGAGGAGGGTTAGCTGGTGTTGGACCTGTTAAGATGGAGCCACATGTGACAAATGATCAGCATGGAGCACAGCAGCCGCAGCCACTTAGAAATCTGGGTCCAGTCAAGTTGGAGCCACAGCAAATTCAGGCGATGCGAAATTTGTCAACGGTAAAGTTGGAACCGCAACATTCAGATCAATCTTTGTTTTTACAACAGCAGCAGCAGCAGCAGCAGCAGCAGCAGCATCAGCATCAGCATCAGCAGCAGCAGCATCAGCAGCAGCAGCAGCAGCAGCAGCAGCAGCAGCAGCAGCAGCAGTTCCTTCACATGTCAAGGCAGTCTTCTCAGCAGGCTGTTGTGCAACTAAATCTTTTGCATCAGCAAAGGCTTCTGCAAATGCATCAACAACAGCAACAGCAACAGCAACAACAACAGCAACTTTTGAAGGCAATGCCTCAGCAAAGGCCTCAATTACCACAACAATTTCAACAACAGAACTTACCTTTGAGATCTCCAGTAAAATCAGTATATGAACCTGGGATGTGTGCCCGTCGTCTCACAAATTACATGCATCAACAGCAGCGCAGACCTGAAGTACGACTTCCTTGAAAAGATTTTGTTCTCGGTGTTTGCTTTTGGCTTCTTTTTATTTATTTATTTGTAATAGCTCCCTACCTTTCATGCAGGACAATAACATTGATTTCTGGAGGAAATTTGTTTCTGAGTTCTTTGCTCCCCATGCAAAAAAGAAGTGGTGTGTTTCTATGTATGGAAGTGGCCGGCAAACAGCTGGTGTTTTCCCTCAGGTCTGCTGCTAGAGAAAACTTGGTGATTTTGTAAAATTGTTGTTGTGAAGTAAATTCAATCAAGTTCTTCTAAACTGGTGTCTTAGGTGAAAATAGACTCTTAGGTATATCATTTCAAATATCTATACGTTCATAGTATCTTCTTAATGTTCTTTTTGGATGCTTATATGTAATCCAGAAAGATGCTCCCATGATGTTAGTGGTAGCTATGCTAGAGAAGTTAGTTATATAGTTTTGATAAAACTTGCTTAATTTCTTGTAGAGCCAATTATGGATGCAAATTGTAATGATTCGTGCAAATGTTGCAGGATGTATGGCATTGTGAGATTTGCAATCGCAAGCCAGGCCGGGGTTTTGGTATGTTAGATTTTCAGAATCCTTGTAATTCATTGCATGTTGTTTTTGTCCATGGATAAGACTGTTCGACAGTGCTAGTTTGAATGAGTTTGTCTCTTTGTAAAACTGCCCCTGGATCATGTTATATCTGATTTTGATCTTCTGTACTTTCAGAGGCAACTGTTGAGGTTCTTCCCAGGCTTTTCAAAATCAAATATGAAAGTGGTACCTTGGAAGAACTTCTTTATGTTGATATGCCACGCGAATATCAAAACTCATCCGGTCAAATTGTTCTGGATTATGCGAAAGCAATACAGGAAAGTGTTTTTGAGCAACTTCGTGTTGTTCGTGATGGTCAACTACGGATAGTCTTCTCTCCAGATTTGAAGGTTAAACTTTGGAGAAATTCCCTTTCGCTTTTATAAGCTTCTAAATTCTTCAGGAAGTGTTAGCTGAATTCCTCTGTCTTCTAAATTCTTCAGGAAGTGTTGGCTGATTTCTTCTGTCTTCTGTTCCTCCATTCTTTTGCCAGATATGCTCATGGGAGTTTTGTGCTCGACGGCATGAAGAGCTTATACCTCGAAGATTGTTGATACCACAGGTTACCCTCACTTCACTTAATTAGGCGAGAGGTTCTTTATTACTTTTAATTCCTGTTGGAAACCGTTTTTTACCCACACTATTTTAGCCCACACTATTTTAGCCGATTGACACTGATATGTTCAATATTCAGTAATATATGTACCTTTTTGTGCACAAGTTATTCATTTTGATGATGGGTTAAGTAGGTTAAGAATTGCTATTTTAATCAATCTTTTTCAATCAACATGCTTGATGCATGTGGAATAACATTGAACAGTGTAATCCTTGTATGTTGTTCATTCGAAGTGAAATTAATTGAATTTGTTTGTGGCTTTTGGTGTTAGCTTGTTAGAAATAATGCTCAGAATCAGTTTTGGTATGAAAGAGCACCATTACTTAGTTTTTATTCTTTCTTCTTGCTTGTCATGTCATCTTTATGTACTGATGCTTGTTTAACTCACAGCACTAGGAAGATTTTTGCTTCCATAGAGATGGTCAGTGGATCAGGATCAGATAAATGAATTGAATTGGACCTTGATGTAGCTGATTTTGTGATACTTGTGTTGTAGTTTGATTATATATTTGTTGATTCTATATGGACATGCTGTTAGCAAAGTCTGGTTCGGGGCCCTTTTCATTTCCATAAAAGGCTAAAACACCTTAAATATCCAGTTTATCACGAACAAACATTGATTTTAAGTAATGCCCTGTGGAAACTTTTTGCATGTGTGGTTGTGTTTATTATGTGTTATTTTCTATGTGGTTTATAGCCTGTTGATTTTTGTGAAATGCCCAAAGTACCTTTAGTTTCCAGTTCACCTCGATATTCAGTTCATCACTGAACAAACCCTTATGTTAAGTGGTTAATGATAAGAATTCAGGTTTTTCTGTGATATGGTATCTAGGGTCTATAAGATGATTCCTACTTACAAATATAAATCAAGTATTCAGTGTTTTTCCTTACATTTTGCAGGTAAGTCAGCTTGGTGCTGCAGCTCAAAAGTATCAGGCTGCCACTCAAACTGCATCGTCCAATTTATCTGTCCCAGAGTTGCAAAATAATTGTACCATGTAAGTTGTCTCACTACATTGTGTCTATTCCATGAGCCTTTGGTTGAGCATGCAGTATTGATAGTGACAAAGCTGCTGCAATTATTTGAGTACCATTGCTCTGGCAATCAAGCTCAATGATTTTCAATATTTCCATTAGATATGTACAGCGATCTTTCATTCATTTTGTCAAGCTGAATTTATATGGTGTGATTGTGATATTGAACACAAATGTAAATTAATACTTGGTTACAATGTTTCTTCTCATCTTTGCTTAGGATGTCCATTAGAGATATGAGACTAGACTATCAGTTACTACATTTCAAACATAGTTTTTCTATTCTTCATTAGATGATTTAAGAGATGGTTGGAGGGATGTTTCTAGTTATGTCTTGATTGAGTTTGCATTTACTTAGATTTATGACATGTAAGGGATACAATTTACATTTATCACAAAGTGATAAAAATTATGCACCTTCCCATTCATCCTTTGTGGTTGACCATTTGTTTCATAGTTTGTAGACTTATTTTCTCTACATCTGCTGGAATTTGTGTTTTTATGAGTTCTGCATCCATTCATTTATGAACTGTTATACATGAAAGCAATGGGCAATGTCATTTTTTGTAATACATGTATGGTGCTGTCCATGCCTTCTATTTGTTAATTGATGAGTTATCCTTCTGTAGGTTTGTTGCATCAGCTCGACAACTGGCAAAAGCCTTGGAAGTGCCATTAGTAAACGATCTAGGATATACTAAGAGATATGTACGGTGTCTTCAGGTGATTTCCTAAATTCTTTTAGGGTCATTGCGGCTCATGAATTTCCTTGGTAGTTGCTTAGTGTTAAATGTCATGAGTAGCGTGCATTTTCTATAATTAGTTCCATGACAGGATGTATGTCTGGGGTCTCTTAAAATTTTGAAGAGAACCTTTTGGTTTGAAATATTGTAGTGTCTTCGATTTGAGCTTTACTCGTTCATTTTCACTTTGTTTTTTTCTAGAGGAAAGCGTTCTTATTTTCTTCTTCATTCTCATTTGCCGTTTAGATTTGGATTTTTTTTCCCAGTATTTGATGCATATGTGCTCTCCTATGCTGTCCTTTTGCTCATTGCAATGAATTTGTACCAAGTAGTCATGCCTAGACAGAATTGCCTTCCATAATATGGTTGCTCTGCTCAACTGTCTCAACTAGATCTTTCAGGTGTTAATTTGTCTGTTATTTTTGGTATGATTGTACTTGAGGACATATTACATGATGAGCATGGATGGCTCACTTTCCTACAAGATTTGGCAGTTGCTTTACTTTTTCAACAACTTTCATTATACTTTACTAAATTCCATTAGATACAACAGTTTAAGAGCTGATTTTGTACTGGAATATCATGATTTCTGTATGCTTCTAGCTAGCCTCTATGCAAATATGTTTTCTTTTTACCCCAGCTTACATTGTATTGCCTCATTAATATCCTCTATTCACTATAGATTAATTAATATCCTCTATTCACTATAGATTAATTAATATCTCTATAATATATTGTGGCATTGATTTGCCACTGTAATTATAAATTTCCTTATCTACCATGGTTGTTTGAAATTGTGGCTTGGAAATATCTTTAGGTCTGAACTACTGGTTTTATTGCAACAAACAACTTTTGCAATGATCTGGGGTTGTAAATTTTTGATAATGTAATGAATGCTGGTTGAAGTTGGATGGCTTCTACCTGCTTATCCCATGCTTTAACAAATCTGTCACAAACAGCTGAAAATGATCTTAATTATTTTGTCAACATTTACCCATGATTCCTTAAAGTCTTGATATGGCACTGAAAAGATTTTTAACTGTAAGAATGTCAAATGGATAATGGTGATTTCAAGGATGTTTAATGAGGTTGCTGAATTTATCTGCTGTCTGATTGATTTTTTTCTCTCGTAATAATTTGTTCCATATCATTGCAGATATCAGAAGTGGTAAATAGTATGAAAGACTTGATTGATTATAGCCGAGAAACAGGAACTGGACCAATGGGTATGTTTGACGAGTTCTTACTTGGGCTATTATTTTATTATTTTTACTTTTATGTTGGTGATTTTTTGAAGGTTCCCCGTGAATGTTTCCTGCAAAAATTCATGCTCATGGTGCTGTTGCTATGATAATCATACTTATCACCATCATACCATATTTGTCCTATGTTGTCATGTTGGGCACTGAATTATTTATTCACTTATTTTGTTTCAGATAGTTTGGCCAAGTTCCCTCGGAGGACAGGTTCTTCATCTGGGTTCCATAGTCAAGCTCCACAGCCTGAGGGACAGCAGCAGCAACAGCAGCAGCTGCAAACAATACCCCAGATCTCAAATAGTGATCGAAGTTCCGCCCAGGTCCCAATGCAAATCACTGCTAGCAATGGTATGGCTGGTGTAAATAACTCACTCACCACAGCATCTACAACCACGTCTGCCAGCACTATTGTGGGGCTTCTCCACCAAAATTCAATGAATTCAAGACACCAAAATTCTATGAATAATGCAAGCAGTCCCTATGGAGGAAACTCTGTTCAGATTCCATCTCCTGGTTCCTCTGGTACGATTCCACAGGCACAACCTAATCCTTCTCCTTTCCAGTCACCAACACCCTCATCATCAAATAATCCTCCACAAACATCTCATAGTGCCTTGACAGCTTCCAATCATATTAGTTCCACAAATTCACCAGCAAACATTCCCTTGCAACAGCCAGCTCTTTCTGGTGAGGCTGACCATGGTGATTCTCAAAGCTCTGTCCAGAAAATCATACATGAAATCATGTTGTCCAACCAACTTAATGGAAATGGTGGAATGGTTGGGGTTAGTTCTTTGGTGAATGACGTGAAAAATGTTAATGGGATTTTGTCAACAGGCAACAATACGGTTCTCAATGGAGGAAATGGCCTGGTGGGAAATGGGACAGTCAATAGTTCTGGAATAGGGGGTGCTGGATATGGCACCATGGGTGGACTTGTGCAGTCTACAGTGGTCAATGGAATCAGAGCTGCAATGGGTAATAACTCTGTAATGAATGGTCGGATGGGTATGCCATCGATGGTACGAGACCAGAGCATGAATCATCAACATGATTTGGGGAACCAGCTGCCTAGTGGGCTAGGAGCAGTTAATGGGTTTAGTAATCTTCAGTTTGATTGGAAACCATCCCCTTGAAGGTTCCGTTAATTATACTGATGTCTCAACAGCTGCTTGTGCAGCACGAGTGTGGGCATTACACGAAGGAATGGCTTGAGGGCTTGCTTCCCACTTTGTACTAAATTTTCGAGGAAAAGTAAAACATATAGCATAGTGTTTTATCAATGAAATATTAAATCCTCTTCGAGTTGCCTCATTAACTTTAATTGTTTTCCTAATTATGATTCTATACAGCCTCTTTTCTAACAGTCGTGGAATGAGGATTCAGGGAAGGAATAGCTTTTCGGTTGAGCTCTTTCCATGTGTATCCTGCTCATTTTCCAGTCTCATAATTCATGAAATAATGTCAAGTAGTGATGGATTAATTATAGCTACAAAGAATTTTCACCAGCTCAATTTTGAGCCAACGAATTTTGTTTTCCCGGGTTGTAAAATCTCTAGAATGGCGAAGCACGAGGAGCTGCAAATAATGGGGGCTTGCTAGTGATGCCTTAAAACCGCTTGGCTGAAAACAAGCGGCGAGGCAGGGAAGCTAGTCAAGTGTTCGGTCTTGTCTGTCATCAGATCTTGCCAACTGGCAACTAGTTTTTCTAGTATCGTGCCTAGCATTGATTAATCGAATTACCATAACGGTGGCATTTCACTTAAAAGCACGATCAGGAGCTGTGGCAAATCAAAATGAAGAACATAGTGCAATCCAGATGAATTGCAAATTAAATAATGGACCTTTCAATGCGCTGCATGATACGCTTAAATGGGTTTCTGTACAGTTACAGATGAAGGGAAGAGAATTCATAAGGTGAAGAAAGAGTGATGCACATTGCATTATCAATTTGAACAAGAACTGAGTTCATAGTTACATTTTACGCCATGCAAGAAAGTTTGAATTGCTATGCACTTGTAGCTCCATCATAGCTCCACATAGTTTGTTGTTTTCAAGCATCTATATACTTGTCTATGGAATTAGACAAGGTGGTCTTGGGCACTGCTCCGATAACACTTTCTTTCTTCTCTCCTTTCTTGAAAAACAGCACTGTCGGAATGCTTCTTATTCCATACTTCGTGGCAATATTAGGGCAGTCATCAGTGTTGACTTTGTAACAAGCTATCTTTCCTGCATATTCTTTTGCCAACTCCTCGACTACCGGTGCTATCATCTTACAAGGTCCGCACCATGGTGCCCAAAACTCCACAAGAACAGGGGTGTCGCTTCCAATCACAGTATCCCAGCTTGCATCTGTCGCTACTTGAACTGCACATTTCAAACATTTGCATGGATCAAATTTCAAGAATATTCATCCTCGTGAAAAAATAGAGAGAATTCTGTTGGATTTATTGAAGATTATACCCTTCCATGAAACACTGTCACTAGCAATTGCTTAAGGAGATTCACGGCTAAGGACAATCTAATTTTAACTCAATTTTTGTTCACTTCCTTCAATAAGCAGGCGACACAGTTGCTAAAAAGGGATTAGCAAATATCGCTCCAAGTATAGTTCTCTCCATGATGTTCTAGCAAACAAGAGATGCATAAAAAGATATTAAGATAGAATTTGGTAAACCTGCATCTACAGCTTCACGAGCTTTGCAGACAACGCGGGATTTTTGGCATCTGCTTCTCAGTGAGCGAGGAAAGGATGAAGAAGGTGAAGACAACGATAAATTGGATGTGTTGGGTCCTTTACAGGTTGGCAATTGAAGCTTTTCCACAGGAGCAAATGGATGGCAAACTCCAGCTCTGGTGGTAGTACTCACTGAACTAACTTGGAAACAATTCTTCATAGCCATTCCTTCCTTCTCTCACTCTGGGGTGATGATATATTTCAAGTTATGGAGTTACGAGAGGATCATGTAAAAGAAGTAGTGGCTTTGGTCTCTCGGGCAAGAGTTCTTACAAGATCTTTATTTTATTTTCAATTTTTAACTCTTTCATTTCCCTTTAATTTCTGATCTCTAACTTTTCAGCGAGGATAGATAAACTGACAAAATCGTGAGGTGGTAAGAGGTTTGGTGTTCATGTGGATGACATTTTTATCAAGAGTACTCACACGGGAAAAATCTAAAAGATCCAATATCTACGAGAAACATTATAGAGAATCCTCATTGCCTGCTTATACAAGCTCAGGATCATTGTTTAGATAAACAAGTTCTAAAATGACATGGCTATTCCTTATTATTAAAAACCCAAAACCATTTTCGTCCTAAAATTACCAAACCACAAAGCAAGATAATGCTTCTGCTACCTTGAGAGATGGGACTAAACATTAACATCAAGGATTAATCTTCTTAATACGTTTTTAGAGGTCTGTAGTTCAAGGATTCAATCGCACTGAGCTCTTTGATTTTCAAAAAGACAATTGGATCTTTCATATTTGAGTTTATATATATATATATATATATATATATATATATATAGTTGGCATCTCTTTTCAATTTCATTAGAAGTTTGTGTTAATGTCAAGATTATAAGCTTAAAAAGACATGTTAATCGGTTGAGATTTTATTT
>Ga0325410_1007309_pt1 | contig 12076 bp, 6 predicted proteins | sample PopdelMetagenome_16_FD_206182 | JGI IMG/M metagenome (GOLD analysis project Ga0325410, IMG submission 206182) | Populus deltoides microbial communities from Bellville, Georgia, United States - Xylem-PdIQD-R3 | ecosystem: Host-associated > Plants > Phyllosphere > Stem > Wood/Secondary xylem... | reverse complement strand
TGAAATCAAAAGAAGTTAAGCATTGGTGATTAAAGATGGAAAATTTATGTGCTTTGATGGAATATCTTGTTTGAAATATCATTTTTCAGAATGCTCTACTTTCTTTGGTTTGAACCTTTTCTTTTATTCTCTTTTACCTCACCTTAACCTTAGCCCCATTACAACCAGAAAATAAGACCTTCTGATTCATGCATTGTTTGTAATATGTTAGTAATAGAGATGAGATTGAAGAGCAAGCTTATGGTAGAACATATTCATTGATTGAATTTGAGAGATTTAAATACATAAGCCTTAAACACGTGAGTGTTGGAGTGTATATCAATGAGAGGACCTATCACATTGGCATGACATAGATTTCATTTAAATCCCGATGATTAATTGAGTTTTGAAGTTTGCATGTAAATAAATACATGAAAATTTATACTCTTTATCCTTCTTAATTGTGTTCTTGTTTATAATACACATATTCTTGGATATTGATGGGAGATTAGTAGATTAGTCATAGTGATTTAATTTAATTTAACTTCAATTTGATTTTACCTATCTTTTTTCGAGGACAAGCAAGAGCTAAATGTGGGGGTATTTGATGCAATCATATTATTCGATAGTTTTACCCACATTTAACTAATATTTTGTCTATGTTTTATATATAAAATGCCTTGATATTCTTTGTTTTATGTTTTGAAGGCATTTTTGATGAAAGATGCAAAAAGGACTAAATTGGAGATAATTGGCAAATTTGACCTTCAGTCGATGTTTTGTGTAGAGTGTGAGCTCTAGAGGTTGAAATGAAGTGATTCCAGTGGCATTAAAAATCTAACGTCTATACCTCTCTGGACATCTAAGGCAAGAAAATAAAATAAGGAAGAGCATGGAAATCGCAGCCTTCAAAGTCAAATCTTGCAATCTGCCAATGTTGACCTTCAGTCATTCCGACTTGAATATCTGGAGCTACAAAAGTCCAATTGATGCAAACTCAATATTTTTGGATTCATGACTCAAAGGTCTATAAACTTTCCAAATTTCAGAAAACAACCATGTCATATGAGGGAGATATGATTTTTCAAAGATGATAACTGAATTTTGCTAGTAAACAGGTTTCGTGAAGAAACGATTCCAAATTACGTTCCAAAGCATCTAAATCGATATCCAAGTTTTTATTTCAGCAATTTAGCTCCTCTAAATAAAAGATTGAAGATTTCATGCAAGGTTATTTCTCCTTTTTTAGGAAAATGGTTATTGAAGTACTTAAATGTAAACAGTCTACTTAAGGGAGGACTATTTTGTAAAATAGAGACTAGGGTTTCCTAGGATATAAAAAGAATGAGAGAAGAGAAGGAGGCAGCTAGCCAAAAGGAGAAAAACACTCCCCTCTTCTAAGAAACCTGAAATCATGCATTCCTCCTTTTTGATTAGTTGTTCAACAAACATGCAAGGCTAAACTCGTTTTCTTGGTTGCAAGGACACGGAAACCTTCGGATTTCAAGAACTATGAGATTTATTTTACCTTTTCTTTTGAGTTTATATGATGAATATGTTTGTTCTCCTATACTTATTTTTCCTATGATTGTTTATTTTAATTGCTTGAGCGGATTCTAAGTTATTATTGTAGACAATCTATTGCTAAGTTTGATATCAAAACCGGGATTGTGGTATATGAACTTGTGAAACAACTGAGTTTAATAATTGTGACGGATGTATGTTATTAATCTTAGGCAGAACATTCAATCAAATCAAACATAGACTGCGGACAGTTATGTTTTCTTGATTAATCAACTTATCTAGTTCTTAAGGCTGTCATTGAATTAAATTACTTGTACGGACACTGTGGTTGTTTGATGGTTAGGGTTAGTTATACGGCGGATCCGTTAACTAACCAATGTTAAGAAGAGATAAATATTTAGAATTTAAATTGGTGTTTCGTTTCCATGATCAGTTCTGATTTCTGTAGGTGGATGTGTGCTTACGACCAAGGTTTGTTCTCTTGATAATTTTCTGATTTTATTAAATTTCATTTGATAGTGTTCTGTTTTCTTTTACTTTAGCCTAGATAACGTCTAAACCCCCCCCCCAAATTGCATATCATCTAGCATAAAAATCTGACTTCAACCTTCCTCGTGGGATCGATCCCTTGCTTGCTCTATACTATCTTATACGTTGTGTTTTAAGCTAGAGTAATTAATTTGTGCGACCGTGACATCGCAACAAAGACTCTTACAAGTCCAAAGCATTACACTAGATGAGGTCAAAATTTATCAGTTATAACAGACCTTGTTTGAAAGGAGAAAATGCCATCTTTGTTATCCTTTCACATTTCTTGAAATATATCCTTTGCAATCTCATTTTGAGTCAAATGGAATATTCTTTTCAAAAGAAACCTCGACTAGGATCACACCCCACACTGGGGGCAAATGAGAGATATTTGTAAGACACTGATAGAATCAATGGAAAAGGGAAGGTTAAGAACAAAAGTCCAACGATTGAGTAAGGGCTAAAAGAAAAAAGAGATATAAACTAAGGGGCAAAAAAAAATACTAATATCGGTCTTTCATTACCATCCAGATAAAGCAGTGAAGATGGGTGCTATAATTAATCATGTCACAGTTATTAGACACAACAAACACCAAAAGTCAAACACTAGAAAAATACTGAGCTATAAGCATGACTTTTGGTATCCATGATAAAGCCTCTAATGTCATCAAATGATCAAGATTGGTCATTCATTAAAGAAAAGAAGGATTTGAATTATAACCCATGTTAAGAGAATTCTGATAAGGTTAACATGGTTATGTGTCATTTCATCTACAAAGACAACAATAATAAAGGAGCTGAGTTGATCTTAGGTCTTTGAAACCCTCAAACACCTTTTGAGCCTGTGAAATTCCTTTCTTTCAAGCCATGAACCATAGCCTACATTACGTGATTCCAAAAGCCCTTTTTGATCAAGTAAGTAATCTGAACCGATAAATAACGCTATTAAAACTTGAATAGCCCTTCCATAAGAGTCATAGCTTCATGAATTAAGCTACTGGTTATTATGTATGCTGATAAAATAAGTGCTAAGAAAAGAAACAACCTTCCTTGATAAAGCCTGAGTTTTGATTTAAGCATCTTGTTTTGAAATTTACAAAAAGGTCACCTCATCACAGACCATCCAAAGATGTACCAAAAAACAGAGTTTAAAATGGATACAAAGAACCATGGAAAAGCCATTTTAATCTTACAACGGGTTAATTTATGTTTTCAAAACACAAGAAAATCAAAGAACTGCATATTTTGAATGACGTGTGTTTGGTCTTTGACCAAAGAAGCTTGATTTTCAAGAACACTTTTCAAAACTAACATCTCTCTGATTTCATTTCAACAATTAGACTTAAATAGACATGATCTTTGAAATGCGAGAGTTGATTTCAGAATAAGAAAGATTATTAAACAAAAAAGAACATCAATTGAGTCTGCGAAATCCTTGACATAAATGACATTGACACTTCTCAACACTCATTGAAAAGATGAGCAACCAATGTAATACAGTAGACCCTAAGAAGGAAAAATAAGCAGTATTAAGATCAACTAGGAGGTAATGAAAGATGATTAAATGATGAATCAATGAACTAAGGACAATGACATTTAAAGAAAGATAATCAATGAACGAGCACATTCAGATCATACTGGGGGCAATGTTGTTCAAAGATAGTCCATGATTTAGTGAAACCCGACAGTAATCAAGAAACAAAGATGTACTTGAAGGACATCTTCATATCGTCATCTTTTGAAACATGGCTATCGACCGATGTTGGCATACAATTGCATTTAAATGAATATCAAAAAGATACACACCACCAAGACTGACAGTGGAACAAAGATATATGTAAATGACATTTTCATATTGTCATCCTTTGAAACATGGTAATCGACATATGTTATCACACAACTGCATTGAATGAATGTCTGAAAGGCGCCCACCACAAAGATTGACTGTGGGATAATTTATTTTGAAGCCAAAAGCGCACTTCACTGCATGAGTATGGGTGATAAAAGCAACATCATTGATGAGGTCGAGATATTTCTTTTCACGATTTGATTAGATAAGTTGAGGAGAATATATTAAGAAGAACACCGAGCATACAATCATGAGCTTTTTACTGCAAGCTATGAGATGCATACATGTCTAGACTACTTGATGTTTCCACGAAGGGTGCCCACAGCTAACAAGGAACAATTCTTGAGAGAATCCTGGAAATGCATGATTTGTTATGCTCCTTCATGATAAATCAAGCAACACCACACTTGGGGGTATTATCATGCTTGATAAATAACAAAAGTAGTAATCGTTGTGGATAGCCTACAATGGGCACTCCACATGCATCTGAGTTGAAAGCTAGCACACGGATGAGCTGTTGAATCAAAAGAACAAAGAAGGCTTTGAATAGCAAACAAAGACACCTTATGACAATGGAGCATCAAAGAGGGGGGGACCTATATTTCAAACCATGTAAAGATGCATGCATGTCATCTAACCTCAAAACATTGTATCAAATATTTTTTAAATTGCTACAAGAAAGATCCTCAATGAAGTCCAGTGAGATTGTGGACAAAGAAAAGATGATTGAGTTGGTGACAAAAAAAATCACAGTTTTAACCCTGGAACAGGAATAAGATGAGATAAAACCCTAACAGTAGAAAAATCTCAAAGAAATAAGAATATCAAGAGTCTTCAAATTCGAACCCTGTCATCATGAAGATCACACAAACTTTGGTTATGGTTAAAGGGGTTTGCCAGATGAGATCTCAAGTTAGCCAACCACATAGACTTTGGTTCTGTTTAAAAGGGATCGCGAGAAGGGATCTCAAATTAGCCCAACCACATAGAATTTGGTTCTGGTTAAAGGGGATTGCCAGAAAAGATCTCAGGTTAGCCCAACCACACACAGACTTTGATTCTCATTAAAGGAGATCGGCAGAAGGGATCTTAGGTTAGCCCACTCATACATAAAATTTTGGTTCTGGTTAAAGGGGATCGCTAGATGGGATCTTAGGTTAGCCCAACCACACACAGACTTTGGTTTTGGTTAAAGAAGATCAACAGAAAGGATCTCAGGTTAGCCCAACCACACACAAGATTTTGGTTCTGGTTAAAGGAGATCGGCAGAAGGGATCTTAGGTTAGCCCAACCACACACATTGATTTTGGTTCTAGTTAAAGGGGATCGACAGAAGGGATCTCAGGTTAGCCCAACCACACACATTGATTTTGGTTCTGGTTAAAGGGGATCAACAGAAGGAATCTTAGGTTGGCCCAACCACATAGACTTTGGTTCTGGTTAAAGGGGATCGCCAGAAGGGATCTTAGGTTAGCCAAACCACAAACATATTTTGGTTCTGGTTAAAGAGGATCGGTAGAAGGGATCTTAGGTTAGCCCAAACACAAACAGACTTTGGTTCTGGTTAAAGGGGATATACCGAAGGGATCTTAGATTAGCTTAACCACACAGATGATTTTGGTTCTAGTTAAAGAGGATCGCTAGATGGGATTTCAGGTTAAGCTAACAGCAACATAAATTGTAGGTTTGGTTAAAGGGAGTCGCTAGATAGGATTTTAGGTTGATCGAGCTGCACATAGAGACATTGGTTCTGGTTAAAAGAGATCGCTAAATGAGATCTCAGAATGACCGAGCCACTAACATTATCTTAGCATTGGGAGAAAAGTGAGAAGAACTCTATTGTTAATTTTTTTAAAAAAAAGCTCAAACCCTGCCGTCAGAAAAAGATAGTTCATTTAGGTTCTGGTTAAAGGGGATCACCAGATGGGATCTTAGGTTAACCCAACTGCACACATAGTTTAGCTTTGGTTAAAGGGAATCGCCGTAGGGGATTTTAAGGGCCGAGCTACACAAACTTTAATTCTGGTTAAAGAGAATCGCCGAATGAGATTTCAGGTTAACCCAATCAAAGACATAATTTAAAGGATCGCCAAATCAGGATCATAATATAACCAAGTTGCACATAGTTTTGATCGTTAGTTTTGGGTTGAAGGGGATTGCTATAAAGATAGAGTTTTAGATCAACCAAACTTTGGGAAGATCAATTTGTTTATCTTTACAAAACTTACTACGCAAAGTCTTTGCTCCGTAAGTATTGTAAAGAGGGGGCATCTGTTGTAACCCATTTTTGGGTCCCTGCATAAAAAAGGAGAAAAAACAAAAAAAATCCAAAAATATATATTCAGAAGAAATCCAAAAATGATAGCAGTGAGAAGAGGATACTGGAGCGCCCCAAAAAATAGTCAGAAATTGGTCAAGGATGTTAAAAAATACAAAGTTTGAAATTTGACAGTATACTTTTGATTGATGAGAGACTTGTTGACAAAGAAAATTCAATTTTAAGGAAGAAAAGTCTAAAATCATATGTTTATAGACTCAATTAAATTTTATTGAAGGTTTGATTGAATTTATGGAAGGTTTGATTACAAGAAAATTTGATTTTGAAGTCAATTTGGGCTTTAATTAGAAGAAATTAAAGTTCTGAGGTTAAATTATAATTTTTAAGAGTTGATTTGGTCAAATCAGGGGCTTAATTGCATAAATATTGAAGTTTGATGGCCAATTAGGGACTTAATTGAAGAAATCCAAAATCGAGGACTAAGCTGGAAAAGGCACGTAAGTAGAGGGGCTGTAATTGACCGAATCAGGGGCCAAATTGAAGAAATTTGAAGTTTATTGATCAATTGAGGGTCAAATTGCACAAATCAGAGACCAAGAACTAAAGTGAAAAAGACGGTCAACTTTAAGGCCGAAAATTGAATTTGACAAGGATGCAATTGAATTGATTTTTAAAATCAAAATTGCAATTGAGAACTTGATTGAACAAGTCACAAATTGAGGAAAGAAAACAGAGAGAAGGAAAATAGGGAGATTGTCTTTGAAACCAGAGAGAAGAGAATAGAAAAGCAAAGGGGAGGATAATCCGAGAGAAGGAAAACATGGGAGAACAGAGGAGAGGAAGAAAGAAGAGAAGCAAAAGAAAACAAAAGCAGAGAAAGGAGAAGAACTAAAGGAAAAAAAACACAGAGAAGAAGAAGAACCGACCACTAGCCAAACAATTCTCTAGTCGCCACCGCAGCAGCACCACCACTGCCAGCTAGAGAACAAAAGGAGAAGAACAGGAAAGTAGACGGAAGGAGCAGAGATAATCGAAAGCAGCAAGGGAGAAAAAAAGAAAACAGCAACCATCGTTTGCCGCCTCAGTTAACCACCGCCACCACCACCGCCACCGCCACAGCCACCAGCACCGTAAGCCACCACAGCAGCCACCACAGGTCAGCTTCCCCCGAAAAAAATCCAAAAATTCTTTTGAAATAATTGTGATTTTCCCGCGTATTTTTCTACTAAATTTTGCTTAATACTGGTTTGTATTTTTATACCATAAAGATTCAAATCCGGTATTAAAATACCCTATTTTCATCAAAACATTGAAAAAAAATAGAAAACAAAAAAAAAAGAGCCTTGTTTTCATGCATACGACCAAGTCTCTCAAAAAAAAAATTCATATCGTATTTTCATACAACAAAGAAAAATTCAAAAAAATTATTTTAGCATGCATTTTGGCTTTAATAACCTGTTTATTAAGGTCACGAGAATTTGATCAATATTTCAAAAAAATAAAAATAAATTATTTTGTTTTGTTTTAGTATTAAGGATTACAAATTTATATATAAAACGTATTCCCGGTATTAAAAATGTAGTTTTTTTTGTTGACGTTAGGATGGTACCATAAAGGCTAAGCTGGGTAAAATTACAAACATTCTGGAAAAAGAACTACATAGGCCAACTCGAGTGGGCTAGAAGCTAAGAGATCAGAAATAACAGACCTTACCAATCAAGCAACAAAGAAGATTGAGAAGAAATGATGGTCTATATTTGGAATCAGGTAAAGATACATGCATATCATCTAACTTTAAAACATTGAACAATATGTTTTGCAAAAGTTTATAAGAGAAATCCCCGATGGGATCCTTCATAAGGAAGGCCACCCTTAAAATGGCCAAAAAATAAAAAAAAAATACTCTTGACATTTTTTTACTTTTGAGAAATTTTTTATCAGAGCGGGCCGCCCATAAGAATTAGGCCACCCGAAAAATCTTTGTAATTTTTAATTGGAAAAGTCACCCATCACAACAAGACCCTTTGAGTTTTTTACTTAGGCAAGTCACCCATAAGAATTAAACAAACTTGTAAAAAAAATCTCCATATCTTTCATCAATGGGTAAGTCATCCATTACAATGAGACCAATGTTGAAAAACCTTCATGTTTTTTTCACCAACAGGCAGGTCGCCTAGAACAATATGACCACTTCTGAAAAATCTTTGTATTTTTCACCCACAATCAGGTCGCCTGGAACAGTTAGACTATTTTCAAAAAATCTTCATATTTTTTCACCAATAGGCAGGTCGCCTAGAACAATTAGATCACTTTCGGAAAAAAAATCTTCGCATTTTTCACCAACGGGCAGGTCGCCTGAAACAATTGGATCACTTTTGAAGTTTTGCAAAAAAAAAAGGGAAAGGGCTTTCATGCATATTTTTCTTTACAAAACTTACTATACAAAGCAAAAAAAAAAAAATCCATTACCTTTGTACCATAAGTATTGTAAAGAGGGAGTAATTGTTATAACTCAATTTTAACCAATTTGTTTTTAATTTAATTTTAAAGGGATTTAAAATTTGAAATTAAAAGATTAAGGATTGATTTCGGTTAAAGGTGTGATTTTTCAACTTATGGGAAAACTAGGGACTATAATGTGTTTTTGTCGTTCTCTCCTAATCTTTAGTTTAAAAAGATCATCAAGATAATGATAATTATCCATTTTAAATTTTATTTTTAATCAAATTTAAATTAAGAAAAAAAGAGAGAATGAGTTTGTTTGAGATTTTGTTTCCCATTTAAAAGCTCTCCTTTTCCACCAGTAACCCTGTCTCCAACGTGAATATCAAGTTGGATTTTCAACTGTGAGCAACGCTCGACCATCTCCCTCAACTTTGCCTTCAGCAACAGTCATGCCAAACAAGTTCTTCATTCCCCGTTTGCTAAATTAATTACCCTATTATTGTTGCATGCATGCGTGAATTATTCACGCATGCTTGCAATAGTGGCCGGGCCAGCTGGATCCAGCCCAGCCCAGCCCAGCCTTAACAATTGAGACTGGGCTGGGTCTAGGTCTCAGGCCCAGCCGACCCAATTTCCTTTAGGTTAAGGATGTGTTTGGCAAAACACACTCTTATGCTATTTTTCTTTTATTTTGAAATCTAGCCAAACAAGCCTTTTTAGATATCAGAAAATTCCGAAAACATTCGGCGACCCTTTTTGATTTATTTATGGATCCTTCACACTATTTTTGCTGACTTTACTATATATTTGTTCGTAGACTTTTACTGTGAAATGCGAATCTGATATGCAATACATGTTTGTCTTTTTTTTTTCTAAAAATAATAAATAAAAATTGTTTTTTTTTCAATCCAAATCTTACTGATTTATTCACTGACGCTAGAATCAGGAATACCATATGTTTTGGTTTACATAATATTTATCAACACTAGAATTGAAAATATTGATAGTCAAATATTCATTAACACCAAAGTTAGGAATATTATAAGTAAACCATAAAAAAAAATAAAAAAATAGAATATAACAAACTCTTAGCAATTTAAGACAAAAACCAGCAATGCAGCCTACTTTAAGTAGAACGCTTAAGGGGTGATAATATCTTTTCTTTCGCGTAATAAGTCTCGTATCATAGAATCTCTATTGACTAGTTAGGGTTCTCAGTGACCATAATACTAGGTGGTGACCCTTTAAATTAGATATTTTCCCCTCTAAGAACAAGATGCTAAATATTTATTCTTGTTTTTCTAAGAGAAATTTTTAAAGGTCACCACGATTTCGAGTGCAACACCTATTATTATAAGGATCTGCATTAGGGAAAAATCTTCCATATCAGTTTTATTGGGTTGGAGAGAACTTGTCCTCAAGTTTAAATTGTTCATATCCTTATCTCGTGTCTAATCAAAATTCCATCAGCTTCTTTCATTATAAATATCATACCTGTCATTAACATGTTTATCCTTCAAAGCAATGGGACCAATCTTATGGTTAATTTGAAGACTATATGCAACAACTCTTGCAACAGTCAAACTTTAACTCAACTAACAACTTAACATTATAAGGACTAAACAATCTCTCTCTTGTATCTTTATATCATCACTAACAAAATGCATCCTAATTTCTCTACTAGGTGAAATTTTAGATATTTGTTTCATAACTTTTATATGAAGTCCAAGAACATCAACTTTTACTCTTTCAATTCTAGAGTTTTCCTTAAGCAGGTGTGATATACATCCTTCGCAATATGCTTCATAAAAAATCTATCTTTAGAACCATATCTAATTTGGTTCCTTTCTTATGGATGGTTTCTCTATTAAGATTATAGCTCATCTCAACTAACATAGCATGAACATCTTTTGCATACTTAGTGTCATCATATACCAAGATTTCTGCATCAAAATCTTTTCCTTCTACATCATACATAAAGAAACTAGAATCATATTTTTCTTTTTTAGTTTTAACACCACATTTATCCCGATCAAGAAGTTTTCTCCTCTAAATATGCTTCTGAAAAGGCATTCTCAAACTAGCCATGTATTTATGATCACTCTTCTCACAAGTGATCATTCTTCTCACGATTCTCTAATTTCTCTTCTTCATCTTTGCTAATCGACGAGATTATTCTTCAACTTACCTCTGCATGTTTATTACTTTCAATTAACATGTAAATTTTGTAATTTGTCTCCACATGCCTTTTATCAATAGTTCCTAAATGTCTCTTCCCAAGAAAGAACCTCATTATCCCTTATATTTGAGCACGTCTCTGTAACCACCTCTTGCAAAAATAATAATAAGAAGAAGAAGAAAAACAAAAGGCAAAAACCAACACAAAATTCTAATGAATAGGGTTATCACACCAAAAAAACCCTAATTCCAAAATTTATTACTCAATATTTTTTCTATTCAAAACTTAATATTATAGCTCTTCCAAGTTGATTATATACTAGGAATAACTTACTAAACAAACTTGAACAAAATAATAAAAGAGTTCTAAACCAAAACCAAATAGTAAAAAAAATTATAAATCAACTAAAAAAATATAATGAATTTAGAATATTAACTTTTTGGTTTTATTTGAAAGCTTTCCTCACCTTAAATGGCTATAAAATTTTCACTTTAAAGGACAAAAGGCTTTTAGAACTTCCTGATAATATTTTAGATTGGTTTAAAGTTATACTTATTAATATAAAACTATATATTACAGAAAAAAATATACTATATTAATAAATTAAATATAAATCGCAATGTTATTTTGATATTCTCATGTAATTCAGATTGCACCTGTGTTCATTCTATCACAAGAATTATGATGTAAAAAAACGATGTAGAGAAAGTTACCTCGAATCATTGATCTTTGTATACTTGCTTGCTTTAAATTTAAGTTACCCTCCATTTAAGATTATATCCGTTTTCATTCACTACATTTCTCATTATATATTTTTTTTATTGGTTTGAGTGAGAAATTTTTATTTTATTTTTATCACTAGAACACCTCATGATATATTTTAAAGAGGTTAAATGCACTCGGTCATCCTTTAAATTTAATATTATTCCAGTTGCTGCCTTCTTTCTCTCTTCTCGTTTCAATTCAGTCTTCAAACTCATTTTTGTCATACAATTACTTCCTATTAGTCTAAATGAAAATGGTTTCACATGGCTTCTTGGACTTATTTTGCAGTTACTGCTGGAAGTTACTTAATTATTCACTGGTATCTGTGTAGGATATAGTAAGGATGGATCAAATCAAAAGGAAAAGAATGTTTAATCATATGTTGAAAGAAAGATTAATGTATAATCATATGTTGAAAGAAAGATTAATAACCATATGAAATAGGAAAAGAATACAAGAAAAGTACATTTTTAAGGCTACTTTTCGTTCTCCTCGTTGGCTTACTAGGTTCAGATGCTCCCCCTCCCTC
>Ga0325410_1007301_pt1 | contig 12083 bp, 7 predicted proteins | sample PopdelMetagenome_16_FD_206182 | JGI IMG/M metagenome (GOLD analysis project Ga0325410, IMG submission 206182) | Populus deltoides microbial communities from Bellville, Georgia, United States - Xylem-PdIQD-R3 | ecosystem: Host-associated > Plants > Phyllosphere > Stem > Wood/Secondary xylem... | reverse complement strand
GAGAGAGAGAGAGGACTGAAGCGGGTGTCTAAAACAGCAGAAGACATCTGTGTTCTGTCTTGGTGTCCTAAAAAGAAAAAAGAAGAACAACAACTTGAAAGAGAAAAACAAGATATGGGCACCACTGCTAATCAAGATCAAGCAATCAAACAATTGCAGTCCATAATGGACCAAAGTCAGCTCTCAAAACCCACTTCATATTCTTTTTAAATCGTTCTTTTTACTTTTTCCCGTGAAAATTTGATCTAAAATTACTAACAAAAAGCTTCTTTTTATTTTTTTTGCAGTAGATGAGTCAATGAAGAACACATATCAGGTTAGTTTCTCTTGGAACTTTGATGATCTGATTAATTTTTGACTGATTCTTATAGTTATTGAACTATCTGGTTTAGTTGACTGTTTGTTTTACTAAAAATAGATTTTTTTTTTATTGTTTCAATCAAACATAAACAAGATAATCATACATATACAGTTCCGCTTCGTTTGGATTTGATCTGGGTTTGTTATGATTTGCAGTGTTCTCTTTGTTACTGCCTTTGCATGTTACATGGTCTGATTTATATGTAAAAAGATTGGTGTTTGCTGTATTGTGAAGTTCTTTAGTGTACGAAGCAATTTATTTTGCTATTGGATACTATTCGTTGATCTCCTTTATGCTATTCTGGTTCAGAAGATAATGCCAACGCATGTTCATTGCACTGAAATTTGCTGGATCTTTATACTAGTTGTTGATACTGGAATAGGCTCTAATGATTTTACTGTACTTCCATGAAAATTTTATTTTTCTTTTCTTTTCTTTGTCGGAGCAAAAGTTTGGAGCCGTTTTTTTTTTTAATTTTGAACTGAATTTGATGAAATATCCTGGACAGCACCATAAGATATTAGGATTTCATGATCTTTATGTTTGAAATATACAACTTTTTTTTTTTTGTAAACTTATTTTATTCGAGTAGCAAAAACCTATCGTATTTACTGCATGTTGCCTATAGTCTTCAGATGCTTGAATGGCCTCGATTCATCATTCTTTCTCAAAATAGGTGTATTGAATTGTATGAATTCAACTTCCTTTTCCTTTTGGTAAATTTGATGAAGAAGGAATTGTCTTGACTCTTTCAAGTGAATGGAATGACAAATAGGTCCAAAAGATATGGCAGCATCAGAAACTAGCATTAAGTTCATAATTTGGGATGGAAATGATCTCAAAATAGGACAATCATCTAGAGAGTTACAATTTCCTTCCAAGTCTGGATTACATGAGTGATGAGAGCATTTCTGTGGCTAGTTGCACAGTTCTTCATTCAAGATTTCCTACATTGTAGGAGGATTACAAGGAAACGACAAAAGGAAGTTTGAGGAATACTTGATGTCATTTTTTATTATTTCTATATCTTCATTATACTATTGCATTTGCGGTTTCCCCTTCCAATATTTGTTGTATCAAGAAAAGGTATTCTAATAAACAAATGTTCTACTTTAATCTTGTCCTATGATCTGCAGAATATGCACCAGGGCTATCCAACAGAAACTTTGGCGCGGTTTCTCAAAGCAAGGGACTGGAATGTTGCCAAGGCTCATAAAATGGTTAGATCCATTTACTTACAGAGAAGAATGTGATTTAATTAACTAGTCCCTAGGAATTAAATATCCTCTTCATAGTCATTTGTCTTTGGGCCTCATTCCTGCTGTGGTTGCTTTATTGTTCCAGTTGGTTGATTGTTTAGAATGGAGGATACAAAACAAGATCGATGACATGTTAGCGGTGAGTTTTCTTTTTCCTATAATTTTTCCTATTTGTTCTTTACAATGCAAAACCTTATTTTCTCTGATTCATCTTGACATGATTAAAAAGTCTGATCATGTTCTACTTGGGTACTACTTGGGTTCTACATTTAGATATGTAGGTTTTTTTCCTGATCCGTTTTAACATATTTAGTGTATCTTAGAAGGAAAACAGGTACAATGATCCACAACCTTGTAAAAATAAATGAAGCAAATGAAGGAGAACCCTCTACATGTGGTAAAACTAGAAGGAGAACCCTCCACAAAGCTTCCCTGTTTTACCTATATGCTCATGCAAGATGATGCTTTCATCTGGAATGAGATGCTGAATAAAAATGTCTGTCTCTGGACTTTGAAGGATAGCTGTTGCTCAAACTGCCCTCTCTTCTTTGAAGTAGACCAGCTGGTTATGCATTTCTCAGCAACTTCAGGATGTAAACTCTACCACACAAACTGGAATATAAACCTCCCAAGTGAAAATTAATATCAGCTACTTGAACATGCTGCAATGTTCCAAACTGTTCTCTTATTAAGAATTGACTGAAAAAAGATATGCCTGCTGTCTTTTGTGTACAGCTCATTAAATCCGGCACAATGTTTTGTTTTTGGAGCAGAAATTGGCATGCCCAGTTCTTTTCTAAATATATAAATTATATATTGCAAACTTATGTTGTAGATACTTGTATGACCTTCTTCAGTGCTTCTGTTCAAACTTATGTTGTAGATACTTGTATGACCTTCAGTGCTTCCGTCCAAACATGTGCTGTAGATACTTGACCTTCAGTGCTTCTCTTCAAAATCTATGTAACAATTGCATAGCTTGCATATTTGATAACACCATTTTTGTATAAGATTGCAAATAGAATGAGGCACCATTCATTGTACTTGTGGTTAATTTTCTAGCAGTTTATAATGGTTCATAGCACATTAGTGAAACAGCTGTGCATTTTATCTGTTGGACATCTTTCATATTATTATTGATTTGATTATTTCTGTCTCAGAAACCAATAATTCCCTCCAATTTGTATAGAGCAGTTCGAGATTCTCAACTTTTAGGATTATCAGGCTACTCTAAAGAGGTATGCATTGATTTTTCCAAGTTCAGTTTTGCCATCCAACAGATATCATTGCTGTAGCCAGCTTGCTGAAGAGGAAGGGGAGGGAGAGGGGGGGCGCTGTTGATTGAAATACATTTTTCTATAACAATTTGAAAATTCTACTTCTTTATGATTTACTTTTTTTTTTTTTTCTGATGCAATCCCCCATAAGATCTTATAGCTGCAAATATTTCTGAGAATTTTTTAACGTAGTGTTTTCCCCTTTTATGCTGATCTTTCAGGGTCTTCCTATCATTACCATTGGTGCTGGGCTCAGTACATTTGATAAAGCTTCTGTAAGGATTTTTCATTTTATTACATCTTTATTTAAGTATGAAGGTTAATAACTTGCGTTACTGCAGTGGTGATAATATTGACTAGTATCTGATTCTGTTTCTACTTGCTGGTCCTCTTTTTGTTTCTTTTAAAGCAGCATCTTTGAACACTGCTATATGCACATGTTTTTTTTTTTTTTTATGCAATTTACTGTTCGGTTGTATTCACTTCATCACTGCCTTTGATTGCTTTTAGGTACATTACTATGTGCAGTCACACATCCAAATAAATGAATATAGAGATCGTGTGATATTGGTGGGTTTAGTCTCTTCTGTGTTTATGACAAATAATTATCATTTTTTCTTGTTGCATAGCTGAATTTGGTTAGTTTTTCTTTTAGCCAGCTGCAACCAAGAAGTATGGACAACATATTAGCACCTGTCTGAAGGTTTTAGATATGACTGGCTTAAAGCTTTCAGCATTGAATCATTTAAAGGTATCTTTTATGTTAAGCATACTTTTAATTTGTCATTGGTTTCAACTACACAGCTCTCCTTTCTTATTTATCCTTGCATGAATTTGCTGCGTTTATTTATACAGGTGCGTTTATTGTACTGTATTACTTTTATGTTATGCAATTGTATTTAGAATCATTTAAAGGCATCTTATACTCGTTTATTGAACTGCTTAACATGAAGAGTGATCTCTAAATGGTAATTTGAAGCTTTGAAAATTTCCAGAAAGGGAATAGGATATGTAATTGTAGCTACTTGTGAGTGGAATTGTCACACAATCACGGCAAACTTTTAAGTTGAACAATGTTCGCCAGTGTTTGTTTTCAGCTGGTGATATCCACTTAATCTGCACTCTTATTTTTATGTAGATGCATCTGCAGTTTTGTGGTTCTTTTTGTTTTATGTTTCTCTAAAGAGCTTGTCTATGTAGAAGGTTTTGCCTTGTTCTCATATTTTATCGACTAATTAGCTTGTTAATCTTGGGAGTCTTCTGAAACTCCCAAGTTCTGATATATATATTTTTTTAATCTTCTATTGCAGCTATTGACTACCATGTCCACAATTGATGACTTGAATTATCCAGAAAAAACAGAAACATATTATATTGTCAATGCCCCATATATATTTTCAGCTTGTTGGAAGGTTTGTGTTTGCTTTTTTTTCTAGTCTTGAAGAATTTTAGAATAGTTGTCTCAGGAATACATTACACGTACCCTCTTCAGCAGCTTAAAACATTTTGGAATACTTTGGCAGGTTGTGAAGCCTCTCTTACAAGAAAGGACAAGGAAGAAAATTCAGGTGCTGCAAGGTTGTGGAAGAGATGAATTGTTAAAGGTTAGGTGGTGTAACAAAGCATTGTTTCTGAACTTTCTTCTAAGCTTGCATTTCATTTATAATATCAGCTATGGCTTTTATCTTCTAATGCACCTTTACTCCTGCCACTTAACGCTTTGGTATAGCTTCCTGATAGAGGACCGGTACTTTAAAAGACAAAAGCATGTTACTGAGAAAGAGAGTATTCATAGCAGCTCCTCCCTCATTGTCTTCCCTTCATTTTGCATTTTATATGGCAAATAGGAATTGGGACTCTAGTTACTGGATGATGGCCTTGACTTCTAATCACTCTTATGGGCTGTGATTGTCTTACGTTGTGTTTCTGCAAGGCAAAGCCAACTGAGTTGCTCTTGTTTCATTTCTTCTGGTGTACTTTCCACTTATTGAAGAATGCCAGTCTCGTATACCTCCTCCATGACACAAACAACTAAAGATGTCTGACCAGGTTGATTTATCACTTGCATGCAGATTATGGATTATTCTTCCCTGCCACATTTTTGTAGAAAAGAAGGCTCTGGTTCATCCAAGAACACTGAGGATGGAAGCAATTGTTTCTCCCCGGACCATGCATTCCACCAACAGCTATACAGTTATATCAAACAGCAAGCTGAACTTCTGGATTCAATTTCACCAATCAAACAGGGGTCAGTCCATGTGGGTTTCCCTGACCCAGACCCCGAAGATGCCAAGATTGCTAGAACAATAGAATCTGAGTTCCACAGGCTCAGGAATCTGAATGGGCTATCTAACTCAGTAAATGGCCTTAAAGTTGATGGTAACTAACAGATGGAGAAGGGGCAGCTTTGACTCGTTGCATATTCATGCCTGCCTACTTTGAAAGCAGGATTGTGTAATTCAGTTATTATGTCATTGCTTGTATCAAGCTCGATGCAGGTTTTGATAAAGACGAAACTAATCTGTAGGCTGACAAAACCACCTTCGAGTGGATAATTATATTCCAGTTTCAAGTATCAGGAAGCACTTTTATTGCTTCACACAATGTGGTTTCCATTCTGATACTTCACTTTCTTATTTTTGCTGTCAAAAATGCTTTTGAGTTTTTTTTGTTAATTTTTTTATATATATTTTTTAATTTTTATGATATGTTATATTAAAAATAAATTTTTTAAAATAAAAAAAAAAGTTATTTTGATTTTGAAATACTCTAACAAACAATCATTATTTTGTCAAAAATATTATTTTTAATAAATTTCAAGAACAAAAAAAGAGCAATTATAATAAGTATTATGGGGAAATCATTAGGGATAAAAGTTATTTTATTATGGATTGTAATAATAGTTTTATTTTTTATTTTTTTTATGAGCAGATAAATATTTTTTTAGTTTTCTTGGACAAGAATATTTAGGTTTTTTTAGTTTTCTTGTACAAAGATATTTAGGTTTTTTTAAGTACAAGTAAATAATGTTTTTAATCTTAGAAAAGATAAAATAAAATTTTCTTGTTTTTTTAAAGTGTTTTGATATTTTTCTACGAGTATTTTATATATAATTAAAAGGATTATGAAAACATTTTAATATTTTCACAACAAAATTAATGATAGATAAACACGAAGAAAAACAAATTTTTATTTATCAAAATAACTTATTTATAAGTGTCATTGTTTTGATTTATAAAAAATAAAAAATGGTAAGAGGTGTTCGGTGGACGAGTGCTAATTCGAAGCTAAAAGACCTTGTATTGATCATATGCACATTTCAACATAAACATTCAAGTTTGGGAATCGAGAAGAAGAAGAAAATTAATTCACACGTCTGTACACATCTGGTCCTGCGGGGTTCAGGCTGAATTCCTTCGCCCCTGAAATAGATATTACAAACATTGGATACAAGAAGGGGAAAGTAGCCACACACTGGATTTTGAAGTTCTATCACAGCTGTCTGTAGCACTTGTAAGCAACGGCAACTGACACTACAGCACAAACAACAGCTAGAGCTGCATATGTATCATCACGCTCCCAGCTCTCAAACCATGTTGGCATAGCACAAACCTTCCGTGCAGATGATCCCTTACTGCTGTTGATCCGGGATAGTGGTTTCTTGTTGTTGTTCTTCTTCTTTTCAGGTGTCACCTTGGCTGTCCTCTCATTGGCATCTACAATATCCTTCTCTGGTAAGACAGGGTTTTGGCAACAGGATGAACTTCCATTTTGCTGACAACAGCCTGTAGAAACAACTTCAGACCTACTCGAGCTAGTGTTTGATTTGTCTACCGGTCTTTGTGTAATCTCTTTACTGTTTTCTGTAGTCCCGCCGTTCTGTTGGAGCCTACGTTCGTGGGATTTAATCTGTTCTTCTTCTGATAAACCCATCCGGCCCCTGAAAGTGAGCAAGCAAATGCTCCATTAAAGTCTACAAGGCATATGCTTAAATCACGTCCTAAACAAAATCTGTAAAATTACTAGACATCTAGCATTCAAGGTCGCACATCTTGAACTTGGTGAACTGCCACTTTCTACTTTCAATTCCCCAGTTTCATCATTGTGACATCTAAGGAATCAAGGGAACTTCCTCCACAATCCTATTGTACAGCTAGCATTTATATCACAAAATCCCCACCAAGGCAACCAACCAAAGTTTTTGGAGAACAAAAATTAGTGCAGGAAACTAATAACTACCTCGACAATCATTCATAGCTTTATAAAACTAGAGATCATAAATTAAGAATACCTCCACAGCCGGTCTACAATCTCACCCTTCCCAATATGCTGCTCGAGTAATATTTGTATGTCATCTGGGGTGACATACCCGTACCTGTCAGCATTTTAAAACATATACCCGAAAAGATTTGGTTATCTAGAAATATGTTTTGGTACTGCAACTACCATAATAATAAAGTATTTATTCTAAAAGGAGAATCATGAATGAAAGGGGGGGGAAAACACAGCTTCCCAGCTTACCAGTCTCCAGTGACAGCTCCTTTGAAACTTGATCCAAATATAATGACATTTCCTGCATATTTATGCCCTCCAATGTGTGAGCACGGGCTGACGGATACTTTACCTTGGAGACCATGTAATTCTATCTCCTCTTCGAATCTACTAACCAAAGCAGGTCCACAAACACCACAGCGACGATCTCGGGACCCATGAGAACATACGAAAACATAAGAACCCTTTAATTTTTCAGGAGTTCCAGGCAACCATTCACCATCCTTCACAAGCACTTCCTCAACAAATGTGTCGACATCAAAATGCGTCAATCTCCTGCATCATTTGATAAGGATATCAGTGTTTAAGTAGAGAAGTACAAGAGCATCTAGAGCCACGTAAAAGAGCCACTGGTTGACCTGTATCTGATCATATCTGGGAAGATTAACACATCTCCATTTGATGTCTCAGTTCCATCATGCCCCTCACATATTGTTAAGCGGGTCTACAAGACAAAAGCAGGAAAACTTTGGAAAGTAAGAAGCTTAACAGTTGATTTCTTTAACTTGCTTTTGCAAAGGACACAAGGCTAGAAGTTCACTTTAAGCAAACATGTGTAAAAAAATACATGGACATACATGTAAGTGTGCACCCACATGCAAGTTTTTACATCTCTCTAGGAAGTTTTTTTTTTTACAAAAAAAAAAGCACACGAGAAATTTTTCTGCAAAGTAGCACAGTTGAAAAAAAATTGGAAAATAGCACACCTCAAGTTGTTGCACTACTTCCAATAGCGCAACCTTTGAAATTTCAAAATTTTCAATGGGTTGCGCTGAAATTGAATTGTGCTACTCTCAGTAGTGCATCTTGGTTAAGGCCTATTAAATTTTAATTGGTTGTGCTACTCTCAGTAGCGCAACCAAGTAGTGCGACCAATTGAATTTTGCTATTTCCCCAATTTTTTTCTTAGTAGTGCTAGTTTGCAAATTATTTTTGCTAGTTGGCTAGTTGTGCTATTAAAAAAAAACTCATTATACAGCAAACTATGATATGAAAGTTGACAGCAAGGGCCAGTGAAAAAGTCATGTCAATCTAAATCAATGATATATGTCCACTCATCAATGGAACTTCCATGATTTTCTTTTCCTATGCAGAACAAGAATGTTAACCATCCATATAGCCAAGGGTTCCTACAGCCAAAAATGGAACCCCTTTATGATTTACAATACAAAGCACCAAACCATTTGTCTTCCAGTCCAGGTCTACCTAAATTATAGATGTAGCACAGCATAAAATTTAGAAAACCAATGAACCTGAGGATACTGTTTAGATATCTCAGAAACTTCACAATTACAGCTGTGTGATATGATGAACAAGCCATGTGAATTTGTCTACAATGCTTATGCTTTTGTCATTTTACCTATCTGGATCATATAAATAACAGGTAGATTATCAAGATTGCAATTTGACAACAATAAAAATATAGAGATAAAGCAAAATGGCCAGAAACAGATCGACTGATAGAGTAAAGCATTATCATAAGTATCTAGCAATCTAAGTTTTTAAGTATATAGTCCAGGGAGGCAACTCAAGAACCAAAAGCATCATTTCCTTCTAAAGCCATACCTTTCAACTTTGAAAACATAGATCGATCTTCAAACAGAGCTATCTAACATAGTTATAGGCATCATAACATAGTTATATGCGTCATCCAGATCATGAGATCATGATTGACTTTACACGGAAGTACCCAAAGTACTATTGATCATCCCCCAATGTCTCCAAAGCACTAAAATCAACTCACAGCCCCCATTTACAACTTTACCCGCAATGGGTATCCTTACATTAGTTCAATAACAAAACCAACGGACAAGGCATGATGGCACACCAAATGTACACTTTGAAAAACTGAACCACCATACACTAAAATTCATATAATTGATCATATGTACTACTCCAAACCACCACCAAACACAGCCAGTCCATAAACCACCCAGAGCACAAGTCAATTAAATACCAGAACGACCAACCACTATGAAATTATATCAATAGGAGGCCAAAGCACAGCATAAATCATCATCAAATCAATCTAGTCAATGGATAAAAAGAAAACCTTCAAACTTCTAAAATACCAACCAACTCAAAGGAGACTTTATTGATCCCCTAAAATTAAAATAAGGGCCACCCTCCTCATTTGAAGTCAAACCAAAATTTCTCTTCGCTCATAGGCAATCCTCTAACTGCAAATAACCTCTTCTGAAATCATTAACACTAGAACCGATCACATCAACCTGAAGCAAGAATGACACCAAATAACACACCTTCAATCTAATAGCATTCTGACAAACCCACACCTAAAACCTCAGTCCAGTGAAGCTTAAATTGCAGATCTCCAAATCCCTAAAGCACCTATTACCTTCACCGACCTCAATTCAGTTCACTCAAAACAAACCCAACCCTACAAGAATTCGTAGACATCCAAACATCCACCACCAAAACAGTCCTCAAAATTTAAATGAGCTGTGGTTGGTCCCCAAACATAATCGAATTCAACAACACTAAGAATTAAAACCTAATGCATCAACTTGAAGCAAAAATACCAATAAACACCTCACCTTCAAATTAGCCATAGATTGAAAAATCCACAAGAAGCAGAATCACTCCAGTCTACTAATCTAAACCAAACCTATCATTTTGAAGTAACAATACCACAAAATCACTCACTTTCAATAATCGAACCAATCCACAAACCACCAAAAATCCCACTTCAATGTATGTTCAATTCACTAAAACTAAATCAACCACATCACGTTGAAGCTAACTAAAATAGCCCCGAATCAGAAACGTTCAAGTCAGCCATAATCTGAACCAATCCACAAGCCAACCCACTTCAATCCACTAAAAATACACCAACCCACATGAAGACCAAAGAGACAACGCAAACAAGAAGACAAAAACCAGTTCAAAAATCCCACAAAACCAAACAACCCACCATCAGAATGAAAGCTAAGAAATCACATTAAAACAAACAAACCCACTTCAGTTTACTCAAAAATAAAAGCAACCCATTTCAAGAATGAAACCGAAAAGCACACCTCGTTCTTCATATCTCCTTTCCTAGCCGTGACAGCAGCGGAGAGCAGCCTAGGCAAACGATCAAACTCAGCAGCCTCAATCCTAGGTGGCCAAACAGAAGGGTTCTTGTAACACAAGAAGACGTGGCGGTGATACAACTGTACAGTCCCAGCAAGTGGGCTTTGTCTGAAATCAGGTCTAGAGAACCCAAACTCCGCATCACTGCCGCTGGTCGTAGTAGAATCAATGAGCAAAACAGAGTCGTTTTGGTAGCTATTGGAAGCACTGCCAAAGAGAGAGCTTGAAGGGTCGGGGAGGTAATGGGGCTCTAGAAGGTCAGAAACCGTGATTGGAGAGCAAGGTAATGAGAGGTTGTTGGTGTATGAAAGGGAGTCGTCTCTGTTGCTTGCCATTTTTCGATTGTGTTTTCCACTCCAGATTGGCTTTTCAAGTTTCCAGTGCAAAATAAAATATTTTCAATCCTTTTATTTTCCTTTCCTTTTCTTAATTACTAAGACATTTTTTTTCTTTTTAGTTATTCAAACTGCGTCTATCAATCATGTCATCATTTTTATTTTATTTTATTTTATTTTATTTTATTTTCAACTGTGAAAGCTTCCAGCATCCAAGCAGGGATTACTCTTCATGCTTTTCAATTTTAATTTTTTAATTTGTGTAGTGACTTTCGATATCATTTTCGTTTTCTGTTTCTGTTCTTCTTCTTTTTCCAGTTTTTGAGTTCTTTTTAAAATATTAAAAAGTTAGTTATTTTATTTTAATTTTTTCTTTTATAAAATATATTTAATCTCAATAATAAGATATTCCAGTTATCATTACTTTCTGTACCTTGATGTTTATAAACGTGTGATAATAATTATTTTTTAAAATATTTTTTATATAATTATATTAAAATATTTTTTTTTATTTTTAAATAATTCAAAATATATAAAAATAATTGATCTTAAATAAAATTTAATAAAACAATGGTTAGCCAAACACCTCATCTTGAGCCCATTGCATTAGAACCAAGGCCCAGCTTGAATTCTAATCATGATCCATGTCCATTTCCCGGTTCTTAAATCCAACCTAAGTCTAAAAATATATGTTAATAGCCTAATAAATAATGAAAATATATATTAATAGCCTAATAAATAAAATCACGGTTTAATTTGATATATTTTTGGGTTCTCAAGTGACTAGATTTTCATATAGATTAAGAATGATAAAAGGGAGGTGTTTATTAAAAGAAACCTAAATACGTTGTTGATTTCGGGAGAGCAGTGACCTTTTTTTTTGTTGTGTTTTAAAAGTATATTTGACTTGAAAAAAAATTAAATTAATATTTTTTTAGTGTTTTTCAATAATTTTAATGTATTAATGTTACAAATAAAAATAAAAACAATCTAAAAATTATTTTTTATGCATTTTCAAGCAAAAAATACATTTGAAAAGTATCATGCATCTTAAATACCACCGAAACACACTTCACATTACATTGTGAAAGAAAACACAATAGGTGGGTTTCAATAGTGTCTTCTCTTCTTTCTTTTCTTATCCTTGAAAATTTTCTACTTTGATCACTTAATTTTTTGTTTCAATTTTGTCCTTACAAATTAAGTT
>Ga0325410_1007299_pt1 | contig 12084 bp, 5 predicted proteins | sample PopdelMetagenome_16_FD_206182 | JGI IMG/M metagenome (GOLD analysis project Ga0325410, IMG submission 206182) | Populus deltoides microbial communities from Bellville, Georgia, United States - Xylem-PdIQD-R3 | ecosystem: Host-associated > Plants > Phyllosphere > Stem > Wood/Secondary xylem... | reverse complement strand
CCGGTGCTCTGATACCAAATGATAAATACTAAGTAATATAAGAAAGATAAGACTGAATTATATTATTAATCTTTGAATCACTTTGGCTATTTAAATAGCTTTACATAACAAACTGAACAAGAAATATACAAACCACATTTAACAACTCCTATAAACATACATCAAATGAAAAAAAAAATAATATAGATAATTTTTTTATTAAAATAACATTGTTTTAATTTTTTTAAAAAAATTTACCCAGACGACCCGATAACCCGATGAAAACCTGAAATCCAGGTCTTGGATCGGGCCGGGTCTAAAAACTATACTAGAAACAATTTTGTAGATAAAATTCCTAATTCTGAAGGACTTTCTCTTCCAGCAAAGTCAACAGGGTGAGGCTGTTCTACGAGGAATCCGATTTTATGATATGCATAGATGTATATTGTTTTAGATTTTTCATCAAATATATTCTTAAAATAAATTTCTTATTAATTATATATAGAAGTCATCTTAAAATATAATAGCTGTATGGAATTAAATTTGCATTATATATCAACTGATAAAAAAGAGACGAAGGTAGCGTTGCCATTAATATCTAAGGTCACTAAGGGAAATTCCCTATAAAGCATGCGTGGTACATAAACAAACACCACCACCAAAAATATAGAAATAATAATACTACTGGTTCACATTAATCAACAGAAATTTGATAAATCCGGCGTAACATTATCTCCATGTGGCGTTCTTTTATTGGCAGGTTCGATATTCACGAACATCCTCTCACTCCTTCGACCAATCACAATCCAAGGATCACAAAAATATCAAAATCATAAATAATAGGAATAAGAATACAAAGAACTTCCTCATCACGAAATCCAACGCCCCAAAACCACCCCTTGACCTCTCAAATCCTTTAAACACAAATATCACAGCAGCCTGTGCGTGTCAGAGAAAGAGAGAGAGAGAGAGAGAGAGAGAGAGAGATGGGGGGAGAGACAGACAGCTATGCTTCGTGACGGAAACGGAGACCGAAATACCGGCTAATGGAGCTGCCGTTACTTTTCCGAACACCGAGCCACTCATCAACTGCAACTGCAACCACGTCGTTTAGAGTTGGTGCTTGGTTTTCTAAAACCAGTGACTTTCCGGCTAGTAGAAGGAGATTGAACTTGAGAGAAAATGGAGTCAATAGGATTCAAATACGGTGCAGCAAAGCATCTACAGAGAGAACGGGTGCTGGTAGTGAAGGAATCGAGGAGAGAGAAAGGAGGAGATTCACTGGAAGTGCTATGGAAGTGACTACATTTGATCAGAGCTTTGGCGATGCTGCTTCTGACTTTCCTTTGTGGGAGAAAATCGGTGCTGTTGTTAGACTCTGTTATGGGATCGGTCAGTTTTATTTATTTATATTCACCTGTTTTTCAATTTTTTTATGACCCGTTGCGCCTGTTTTTAGTTTAATTCGAATTGGGAATTGCAGGTATATATGGAGGAATGGCGTTGGCAGGACGGTTTATATGTTCAATAACTGGAATTGATAGCCTGGGAGGTTTTAATCCATCTTTGGATGCATTTCTTGAAGGGCTTGGATATGCAGCTCCACCTGTCATGGCCCTTCTTTTTATACTAGATGTATGCTTTTACTACTCCAATTAATTTCTTCCTCAAAAAGAAATATACTATTTAGTTTCCTCATCTTTCTTTCTTGTTTTTGCTGAACTTGAGCTGGTAATTGAATAAACTTTTGAATATTTTTATTTGACGGGCAGAAAATTGACAAGTGGAATCCTGTTATTAGTTGGTTTTAGTTAAGTAATGAACCCTTTTGTAGTTTTCGAATGTTGTTTGTTTATTTTTTGAAATGGTTGCAGGATGAAGTCGTGAAGTTGTCGCCTCATGCTCGTGCCATTAGAGATGTGGAGGACGAGGAACTTCGGAATTTCTTTTATGGGATGTCACCTTGGCAGGTAAACCTTTACTGTTTGTTTGCTGGAAATTTTTTTTTTCTTGGAAAATAGTTTTCATAGAAAATGTGCTATTTTTGAAAAGAGAATTATTTTTTGATATTTGGTAGTTTCATATAAAATAAACTGAAAAATATACTTTATAATAGAAAATAAGCCGGAAAATAACTTATTAATATTTTATTTTTTTTCAAGTTTATTAAAAGAACGAGGACTAAATTTAACAGATAAAAAAGTTGAAGGGGAATGAAATTGAAAAAAAAATCTAATTTTATAAATTATTTTAAATAAAATAAATAGTAATTAAAATAATGGAGATCAAATCTGATAGATAAAAAAGTTGAAAGATGATGAAATTAAAAAAAAATCCAATTACATAAATCATTTCAAAAATAAAATAAATAACAATTAAAAAAATAAGACCAAATCTGATAGATAAAAAAATTTCAATTAAAAAAGTAATAAGAGAAAAGAAAATAAAAATTAAAAGAATGAGGATCAAAGTTGATATAAAAATCAAATTTTAAGGGATGAAATTGAAAAAAAAAGATTCAAAACAAAATATATAACAATTATAAGATTAAAGGCCATATTTGATATCATTAACAAATAATAATATATTTTTGAATTTTTCGTAATTTTTAAAAAGTGTTTTCCATCTAAAATAAAAGAAATTTCGTTGACCAACTTTTCTAATAATAGACAAACACATGAAAGTTTGAAACCACTTTTAATGAAACAAATGGGGCTTAGAAAATGTTGACAATTATTAGATATATTTTTATCACTCTGTCTCTATGAGGTAAGATTAATTTGATTCAATTTTGGACCCTATTTGCAGTTTATTTTAATTGTTGCTGCAAGTTCCGTGGGAGAGGAGCTTTTCTATCGAGCTGCTGTTCAGGTATATTCTCCTACTCATGCTGAAGAGTGAATTAAAGAAAATCCCCAAATCCCCTGTGGGTTTAAGTCACTTCCTTTATCCAGGTTTAGGACCTGCAATTCCAGGCATAATTGAAAGTAAAATCCCCAAATCCCCTGTGTGTGGATTTAAATAACAATAATAACAAGAAAACTTCTCTACTGGAAATACTTAATTATTCGTACTTTTTTCATCTTTTCTTAATGACTACACAGGGAGCACTGGCTGATATATTTCTAAGGGGAACCAATTTGGTGGAAGATGCTCGAGGAATGGCATCGCTGGTATGTGGTTGAACTTATTCCCTGTCCTTAGTAATGAAATTTGCCTTCCAACTGAAATTTTTATGTTTCTACATTTGTAGACTGGTGTGCTGCCTCCTTTTGTCCCATTTGCCCAGGCATTTGCAGCTGTTTTAACAGCCGTTCTTACTGGATCCCTCTATTATGTGGCTACCTCCCCAAAAGGTTGATACTCTTAATCTTCTCAAAGGAGTATTTATTTTCATCTTTAAATTGCAGATTGATTCATGGGTCTGTTCTGTTTCTTACAGATCCTACTTATGTAGTTGCACCAGTTCTGCCATCTTGCTCTGGGCGTGAAGATCTAAAAAAGCTATTTGCAGGTTTCACCTCTTGACTTGGCATAGAACCTTAGTTCAGTACTATTTCTTTGGAATTATGGCTTTTGAAATCCTAGTATATTTGGTCAGCTGGGAAATCACTTTATTTCTGCTATTCCTTTCATTTTTGAAAAAAAAGAAAAAAGAAATTATTAGAAAGTCTCTTGCAGTGACAAGTTCGTTTAACACGAGTGAAAATTGATATGTTTGGTTTACTTTGCCAAATATGTTTTGATAATCTCGTCCCATGGAAACCTCCAATTACTGACTGTCACTGCTCATTTTGATACATTGAAACATGCATAGGGCGCATATAAGTTTTAAATCCTTGTTTGGGTGGGTGAGGTCATTAGGAATCTTTCGCAAATAACTGGTGACTATTCTAGTCCTACATCTTCTTGACAGCTTAGAAGAGCATAATGACTTTACATGTTGCTCGGAAGAAATGCTAAGAAGCCTGCATATTTTTGGTCTTACTGGTTGGTCAAACCAAATATGCATTAGCTTATGCTCTGTTGTTTGCACCGCAGCCTGGTATGAGAGGAGGCAAATGAAAAAGATCTACTCTCCCCTCCTGGAAGGATTTTTGGCGCTCTATCTAGGTTTTGAATGGATCCAGGTGAAGTCTTGAACTAGGTACTTGATGCTATATTACCAATTTGTTTCAGAGGCTCAAACTGATAGATTTGTATGTACAATCTTTTGCATTGTTTGGCAGACAAATAATATTCTAGCCCCCATCATTACACATGGCATATACTCGGCTGTCGTATTGGGGCATGGCCTTTGGAAAATACATGAGCACCGGAGAAGACTACGCCGGAGAATCCAGCATCTTAAATCAGAAGAAATGAATTCAAATAAAAGATGAAGTCTGCTTATGAAAACCCAGATAAAAATGCCTGGGAAGGAAAGATAAATGGTGGGGGAGGAAACTTGTAGAATACATAGAGCCGATTATTAGGTATGAATAGTACAACTAGAGATGCTGTATACAATAGAAAGCGCATTGTGTATTAACAGTGAATAAACGGAAGAAAGTCACAGTTAGAATACAAGGCATGGTACCGATTGGAGATGGCGAGATTCTAGCACAAGTTGATAGTATTTGCCTGTGTTATTTATTTATTTAATTTTTTTTTTAACATTAAATGCTTCCATGTATGATTCTTTTCTACGCCTTGGTTTTCTCTACCCTGGCTTCTGTTATTTGGACATCACATAACAGAGTCGGAATGCCATGGGGTCAGTTGTAGAGTCGAGGATTAACTCTTATTAGGGAGTTCGTATAATTTTTTTCATTATCAACTGTAATTAAATAAAATATATAAATAAAAAATAAAATATTTTACATTTTTCAAATTAAATTAACTAAGATAATCTTAAAGAAAACGCACCATATATATATATATATATATATATATATATATATATATAAAGAAGGTATGGTAATCTCGCTATTTATAACTTAATTTTTATTTATTTTTAGTTTAGTTTGTTTTATATTATTTTTTTCAGACTTGCCTGGCTTGGGATGAGAGGGATTTGCAGGTGCAACATATATGTATGAATTGTATATATTTTCCTTCAAATATTTTATTTATTTATTTTATCTATGACATTAAGGCATTTGTATGCCATGTAAAATACAATAACCCATGTCGTTTGTGTTGTTTAATTAAAATAAAATAAAATTCATTTGTTCTATGATTTATTCTCTAGAATTCGATACAAGGAGAGAAAGTTGCCAAATCTTTCAGGTGTTTAGATTTCAGATACTAATAATTTAATTTTTTTTTTTATAAATTCAAAAGGTTCACTTTAATAGAGGTGGTTTTTACCTTGAATGATACTGAAAAAAAAAAAGAAATTAAAATTTAATTTTTTTATTTGATTTGATTTTATGTTTTAGATCAATTAGAATGTTTTTAGTTGTTAAAAACATAATTATATTGGTTTATGTTTTATGTTTTTGAATAAAAAAAAAGTTGATATTTAGGTTTTAGGGTAAAAAAAAACTTGGACCGCTCTTGTAACTGAAGCCACCTCTAATGACTGGCAAATGAAAACAACAAATGACACACTGTCTATCTAGTCGGGTGACACGTAATCTTATGGTTTTGAAAACATAACTAACAAAACTTGGGTAATAACGGTTTCTAGCCCATGCGTGCTTTACCCTTCAATTTTTTTCTCATTATTTTTCTCTTTTCATAATTTTTTTAATTTAATTCTTTTTAAATGAAATTATTTAAATAATGTTTAAACAATTATCCAATTATACTATTATTTTAAAATAATATTAGTGTCTTCCATGATAATATTAGCAATTTCTGAATAGGTGTACCTAATATGCAGCATTTTCTAAATGGATATAAAATATTTATTTTAAAAAAATATATCATAAATTAAATGATTTAATTTTTCTCAATGTTAGTTTTTTTTTTATATCTTTTTAATACACTTGCATCAAAATTATCAATTCATTATTTATTGTTTTATTTTATTAACATTATAACAAGTTTTAATTAAATAAACACTGTTTTTAGACTAACTTTAAATTGTTAAAAAAAATTTCTATATTGATTTTAATTGCTTATAGTTTTTATGCAATAAATAACTCAGCTAAAGAAAAACAAATATTATTTTTTAAAAACAATATTGGTAAAAAAAGCGAATTTATACTAACAATTATATTTTTTTATAATGAAAATATATTTTTATTGTCATATAATTACATATAAAAATCCAAAAAACACCTAGTTATTTTCGTGATGCAAGAAAATACATTCACAATACCAACACATTCTTCATTCTATTGTGTTAAAAAATATCTTGGAATCCCACAAGAAGCGTGGCACAGGTAATTAAATAGCTATAAATGTTTAAGCTCAAGTCTTTTCCATCCTTTTTATTTAAGAACCAAGTGAAAGCAGCCTGCCAGGGGAGCTGAATGCAAGGAAAGTTGTTTATGAGAATCATCAAATGACTGTCCAAGCGCCAAATCTACTACGAGGCAAGGAAAAGCTATAAATGGAATAATATCCAGATGAAAAACAGAAACATCATATTCCAAGCAGCAGGCAACTCTTGCTGAAAAAGCATATTAGATGCCCTTCAAAACTTCAAATTAACAGAGTTTACATGACAATCATTTATTTCTATAACGTAACAAGCCACTCATCTGGAATCTGGTGGTGTTGTTATGTCATCCACTTCGCTGCGAGTCAATTTTCTAATTGAGAGATGATGCTGGTAAAAATCTGGTAGCCTTGGCACATATCAGAAAGCAGGCAGTACTCATTCTTGGCATGGTATGTGGCCATTAAACCTGCACACGGATGCAAAAGACAAGCTGTAAAAAATAGAGCATGAGAATGGAAAAACAGTTAGACACAAGATATCACAAACCAAATACTAAAGGCATCCTTTCATGTAGAAATTATAAATGAGAGAAAATGTGATGAAGTAAGAATATTAATGCAGACATGAATTTCCAATCACAATAAGTCAAGCCATTGGTCACCCGCATTAAATCGCATCAGCATCTCTGCAGCTTGATACAACTATGCACATAGCTTGTGCCTTTCTGCAAATAACTGAACTGGCAAACTAAAAAGACAATGAAATGAATATATTGATTTAGAAGCAACTTCAGGCGTATTTCCAACAGTGTCATTCGTTAACTCCATTGACCTATTCAGTTTCTTTTCCCCCTGATCAACCCAGACTCCCATTCCTTGTTTCGCTTGTTTGGTAACATCTAAGAGCCACCAAAAGTTAAAAATCTTGTCTTGGACACTAGCACTTGAAACAACTACTCAGCTGGGTTGCAAATGATGCAGAATGATGCAGAGGACCAAATGGTAAATAGTGGTATAAAAGAATCTTCAAAACGGAACTCCACAGTAGATTTTGGAAAATGATACTACAAGTATATTTTGCCTCCACAGGTAATGCATGGAATTCCTGGGGACTTTCATGAGGGTAAGAGCTCTTTTGCTTCAATCCTCTATTCCCTCCCTTCTATTGAATTGAAGCTGCACACGGAGTCCTCAAATACCATGGGCTGGTTGAGTATTTAAGGTCCATGTAGCAGATAGCCCTTTCACCATCATCTTTCTGGTAAAGCCCCCCATTGTGAAAGATTTTAATTTTTTGAGCAACCACTCAGACTCAAAAGGAAACCTGATAATCTAGAAACCCCACATTGTCGTCCAAGGGATATTTTCACCTTATGTTGGATACTTGACCTTTCTCAAGGTATGATGACAAGCTTTCTCTAGACTTCAATAAATGCTCACGTGAAGGCTAAATCATCAGAAAAAAAGTAGTGCAAGTATGACACATAGAAAATGATTGTAGTAGATCTAAGTTTCCATCGTTGCTCAATCCCTAGCCTATACAGTGAGTTGATGTTCTATTTTGTTTCTTGTTTCTCTATGCAACACCAAGCACAACTTCAAAGCAGCACCAAGTAAACTCTCAGTATAAGCTACTTTCAGCTCCTTACATGAATAAATAAATAAAAATCAAATCGAAGCTGTAAAATTTAAGAAGTTACCAAAATGCACCTTTTAGCCTTTCAGCTAATCAACTACTAATACATAATAATGTGTATTTGCCTAATGGATACCCCCTGTATATTTTCCTAGTGACTACCACAAGACACAAAAATGAGTTAATGGGCATCCATCTTTGTGCATTTCTATCATTCTTTCTGAATTCACCACATGCTTAACCACATTCATGGTCAATTTTCAAGGCCTTCCAATGAGCTACAAAGAGATTGAAAGCAAAAAGGACAAAACATGGAAAAGGAATGTGAAAGAAAGTATGGACTGGAAAGTGTGGATTGATTCAAAGTTTTAAACATTTTCTGAAATAAGTATATATGGGTAAATTAGCCCTATAAAATGCCTTTGATAGATAACGACAATCTTAACTACAGTGTCATAACTTTTTGATCCCTGTTTTCAAAACAAAAAAAAAGTTTTTAATAAAGTTCAATCAATTTTTGTTATTTTCTGAGTTTTCATGAATAAAAAGAGGTCATGGAGTAAAATAGAGAGAGAGAGAGAGGGAGTACAAGGGACCACGAAGAATGGAGACTAAAATAATAACATAGGAGATTATGCAAAACATAAAAAGAAAAATAAATAGGAGGATTAAATAAAATTAAAAAATTATTGAAAAAAATCCTACACATTAAGAAGAGAAAATTTAATTAATTAGAAATCCATAGTCAAGAAAAAAACAATATCATTGCCTAACATTATTTTTTCAGTTTAATTTTTTCTATTTTGCAGGGGATCTTAAACAATAGAAATAGGAGACATTCAAAAAAAAAAGGCACACAAAAAGATAAAAAAAAAGGAGATACTCTAGTAAAAAAAACTAGCAAAAAACCCTAGCGCAAGAGAAAAAAAGAAGAAGCAATCCAATTTGTTTCAGCAGCAGCAGTCATCTTTACATCATCGGAGTAGGAAGGAAAAAAAAAGAGGAGCAACATGTAGACATGTTCGCATGCCTCCCTGCCCCGACGATGTGTGAAACGAAGCCTTGAAAGCCAAACTGTTGATCCACGCATACTGTACATGAACCAACACCTTTTTTTCAGCACTCTTTCTCCTCGTTCTAGCCTTTCTAGTCCAGTTCCAACCAACTTCAACAACTAACTTCAACAGCTCGTAAAAGATTAATCCATAAAGGTAACCCATGATAAATGGACAATTATTGGACGTTGTTCAAGATCATTAACATGTTGATTAAAAATTGTTTGATGAGGATTTGATTGTGCCATATTAAAGTTTTTTTTTAATGATTTTCATTGGCGTCTCTTTGTTTAATGCGAGTTTGTTGAATAACATTGGTTTCTAATATTCATAAAGTCAACCCGAGTTAAATGAACCATCACTAGGTGTTGTCCATGGATGTTAGACAAGTGGATGGAAATTTGTTTGCTGCATAGTTTGATTTTTACCATATTCAAAATTATTTTCAAACAAAAAAAATATAATCTCTCATTTTCTTTGATTTTTCACAGTTTTGTTGCATAATAATAATTTTATTATTTATAAAGTCAATCCAGGATAAATGAATTGTTTGATCTTTGTTCACAGATGTTGACAAGCGAATACTAGAAGTTATTAATATGCGACTCCTCATTATTTTTATCTTTTTAAAATAATAATGATAACAAAAAAATACGATAATTTATATGTGTGATTATATTTTTTGGTGTAGTGATGTTCTTTCTTGATGAGATGTGAGCATTAGACCTTGTTATTGGGTCTGGATCCTGAATTACTATTCCAAGTCCTGGTATACTTTTGCCTTATAAACAACACAAGCATTCAGTTTAGACAACAATTTTTGCATCTAAGCACAATAGGCATCCTTCATCATTAAAAACAAATAAAAAATCAGTTTACCCTAGGTAGGATAATTTTAATCTTTTCTTTAGCATAACCAACCCCTTACCTAGAAACTCTAAAAACTAGTTAGGGTTTCTAATTACTATAAAACTAGGTTACAACTCATTTTTCTTCTTCTATTTTTACATATTTACTAAACGAGATGACCCATGCGACATACACTAGCATCTATAAGGCTTGACTTTCTACTGTGAGATTAAAAATAAGTAGCAAAATCCCAAAAATAAGCAATAGCATCATACCATAGCCTGCAGTTTGAACATCGAAACCTTCATCCTACAAAATCCAAAAATATTAAATAAAGGATGAGAACTTAGAAAAACATTATGAAAAGGGAAAAAAGGAGATATATCTTACTTTCAGCTCTCGAATTAGTGGCAGAGTCCCTGTGATTGAATACGGTTTTACATACCCAACTATCTTTTCAGTTGCTTTACACAACACTTCAAAGCCACGTGATTTTAGATTACAGGCAACTCCTGACGATGCCTCATCAAAGGTCACAGCAAGACTGTAGGAAAACGAACCCATATATAACTACTTTTGGGAAAAAGGTTGTAATGATGAGTGAGAATAACACACAAAGTAATTTTTACGAACAAAAATAATTGCATCCCTGAAATAGGGAAGATCCAAGGTGACAGAGCAAGAAAGAAGACACACCTCCCCCTTAGGTTTTCTTCTGGTAGTACATATTTTGAAACCGGGCCCCTTGTGCCAAGCTTCTCAATGTTCTCATTTATGTCATCCACATGCTTTTGTAGTTTGCTCATCACATCTTCGACACTACAGTAAGAGTAAAATATTGGAAATCAGAAACCTGAAAAATTATTGAGAAAAACAAATGTTTATATAGTCCAGAACAAAATAGACCCAAATCATAATTTGAAAGACATATGCTTAATAAGTGCTAAGATTCTGTTATTAACATGAGGCAGACTGCTACCTGTAGAAGGGAGTTAACCTGAAACAGAAGAAAAGGAACTGATGGTGAGACTTATTTTCATATCAGTTGCATGTGTTAAGAACTTCTTTACAAGATTATAAACCTGACATCTCCTGAAATTGTACACTCAGCAGGAATTTGATTGATCCCACCTCCTGGATCTGAGACAATGAAGATGGGTTTCAGAAATTAAAGCATTTGCTTTCCACAATATATCATTACTTATTGCTGCAAAACTTACAACTCCATTGAGTTGGCTTCATAGTTGATGGTGTTGCAAATCCATATACTTGCTCTTCCTTATGAGGTGGAAAGTCCCTGTAAAATCGTGACTGTATCTCTTTAAGAGCCTCCATGCCCAGCTCCAAAGGATTTATAGCCTGCAGATAATACAAACTTTGAAATTAATAAATAAGAAGAAACCGGAGAAGTGACTCCATCTATTCTATGTAACACATCATTCAGAAGCTAGAATGGAATATGTAGCCCAATTTGAACATATGAAACTAGAAAGTCTTTCATTAGACTAATTTTTACGAGCAATCATCTATATAAAACAACGCTTGATGTGTCTTGCACCATCTACAGCTTTAAAATACTGTCAAACAGCCATAAAATTGTGTCTGTTTAGCATACTCTCAAAACTGGGCAAGTAAAGTGTAGTGGGCCAGAAGTAGGTTTTTCATACCTGTTCTTCATTTTTATCCAAAATATTTTAACCTGGCTACCTTCCTTTCTACTTCTATTTATGCATGCATAATCTAAGGTTGAATTGAAAAGGGGATAAAGGTATTTTATACATACATGCCAGTACTATACAAATAAACATTTGCTTGCATAGATGTGCATACAGGCCACACTATAAAAGGAAAGGGAAAATAATAATTGCTTTGGAAAAGGTAAGAACCCATGTCATGTAAGCTACTTTCGAAATTTGTAATATTTCAGTTATAACAATCCAAATTGTGGTCATTGTCATTTACACCTTGCTTTTCCAAGATAGGCCTATGGATTCACAGATACAGAGTGATTAGAATAAAATAGTAGGGGTAGAGAAGTGGAGACTCTGACTAAAATCATGTGGGATGAAGTGGTAAAAGTGATTTAAAATCACAGCAACTCAGAGATAATTTGGTCCAAAAAAGAGAGATGAAAGCGCAAAGAGGAAAGATATAAGCTGACCCCACCAAAACAGGACAGGAATGCTGTGT
>Ga0325410_1007296_pt1 | contig 12087 bp, 8 predicted proteins | sample PopdelMetagenome_16_FD_206182 | JGI IMG/M metagenome (GOLD analysis project Ga0325410, IMG submission 206182) | Populus deltoides microbial communities from Bellville, Georgia, United States - Xylem-PdIQD-R3 | ecosystem: Host-associated > Plants > Phyllosphere > Stem > Wood/Secondary xylem... | reverse complement strand
ATTATTTAATGTTCAAATCAACATTTAACGTTCATTTAGCAATTACAACTCTAAGAAAATAAACTCAAAATCGACTATAAAATTATCAAATTAAAAACACAAATCAATTTAAAAAGAATAATATCCTAACAATCTAAAATTATACACAATAATAAATATTTTTTCCAAAAAATATTCTGAGTTATGAATTGACCTTCAGAGATGTTTAACATGGATTCACACGTCGCCACTATTGAATGAGGGCATGCTGGTGGATCTGAAGCTCCTTTGTTTCCTTTTCACCTCTGGATCAGCGGTAAGACAAAAGAACATATGAGGGAGGAGATCTGTTTGATTGGAAGTTCAGTCTTCCTCTCTCTTTTTCTTTATGAGCTGCCACTCCTACTGCACCACCGAGGGATGGTGGGGAAGATAATGAAAAAGGGTTATTTGGTAAAAGAGTTGGTTGTTTTTATTTTATGGAAGAGCTGAGGGGTCTGTTATGGAAAAGGGTGGTGGATATTATGCAACCACTAGTGTTGACTTTGGAAGGGATTTCGAGTAGTAATGAACATCGATTGGTGTTGATAGCAGCGTCAATGAAGATTTTGGTTGGAAGGCTAGCCATAGGTGGTTATGCTGGGTTGCTTAGAGTAAAGAAAAAATTGAGATTGCTGGTGGTAGAAGAAAGATTTGTATGTGTGATGGAAAAATAGTAGTGGGTATGAAGGAAAGCATGTGTTTCCAATCGAGTTTGTTGGTTGGGAGATGTGTATGTGGGTTCAAGAAAAAAAGGTTGACGGTCGCTGCTCGTGCATGTTTTTGGCCATATTGGTGGAGGCGCTGATAAATTTTATGGTGGGTCTTGGTGGATAAATAGGAGGTTGCAAGGTTGGCTATGCTGGTTCTGGTTCTAATAGTGAAGATAGGAGATGGAACCGTTGCAGTTGGTACTTGTTTTTATTTTGAAGGAGGCAATGGTATTTATGAAAGTTGCACCATAAAGGCCTTTTCTTTTTGCTGAAAATGGAGTTGGGTTTTAAATGGTTTGAGGCTTTAAGTTGTTGATGGGATTGAAAAATGGAAATGGTTGTGGGTCTTTCTTCAAGAGGGGTGCTATTATGCAGGGTTTTTTTTTATTGAGCTGTGATTATTTCAAGTGAAAAAAGAAAGGCCTTTTGATTTATTTTTTTTTACTTTTGAAATGGTGGGATGTGTTCTGGAATGTGAGTGAGATAAAATTTTCATTTTTTTTCAACATGTGTGTGCAGGTAAGTGGAGAAATGTGTGGTAGAGAGGGATTTGATAGGGTTTGGGTGGTTGTTGTTTAGGTCTTGATTAGTACTTAAAATTGCATTTTTATCAAGGTTTTATATCATCATTTTGCACTTGAAGTATCAATGACTCCTTAAGTAGAGCATGTTTTATATTAACAAGTCTGATAATATAAGATACCTTTAATTTATGGTAAATGTTCATTTTAATTGCAGGCCTATCACATAAATCAAATGATTGATTAATGAGTCTAACCACTAAAATTGAGAAGACAAAGAGAGGGCTAAACTTAGAAAAGAGATGCTGGTTGAATTCAAATTGGAACACCATTCGGTTATTGAATCATAACTGGAGCTGTAGAACTTGGATTTAGGTCTGGTTTATATGGATAGAAAGTTAAGACATAAGCCTAAAACTTTCATGAGAGTTCAAGATTCAAAATGACCGTTTTCAAGTTCCAATTGTAGCAACAATAGAGAAGTTAGAATCTGTCCTACAGCCCAGATACTATTCAGTGTTCAGCCCATATCTTGAGTTCTAGAAGTCCAAATGCACTGATTCTTATTTTGTTGGAAAGCTGAGACAATTTCCCAGAACTATCATGAAGATTATCTGCTCAAATTCTGATTTTAGTAATGATATTTTCTACATACAAGAAGATAAGGATTGTTACCAAGTCAAGAGGTGGCCACCCACTCAATAATTAGTTATCAAATCAATAGTTCTGAATTTTGGCTTATAAAAGGAGGCATTTTCCATGCATTTAGGCATCTTGGTTTTCAAATCAAGATCATTTCCTTACTTGCTTTCTTTCTTTGTAGTTTTAATATTCTAGTTTTATTTCATGTTATAGTTTCATTAATATCTTATTTATACCTTTCATTTCATTTCCTTTACTATACTTATATAATCATGTTCTCCTTTTGTTTATTTATGTTTCTTTTCTTCATTATGTTTAGCTAAGTTTATTATGTCAAGGTGAAAAAGTTTCACTAATGGTGTTAGGATAAATATAATATAAACTCAATATGGACTTCAATGATTATATCCTAAACAACTTGCTATTAACATGTCTTATCATTTTTTTCTTATTAATTCTTAATACCTTACTTGTTAAAGGTTAATCTAGATTTGTGTTGTATAACACTTGGTACATCAAATGCTTGACACTTTCATAGCCAATCGTATGGTATAACCTACATATGTGCTATGAAAGAAACTTGATTTGTTGTTAACATAAGTTAGCATCATGAATTTCTGAAAATATTTAAAAGTTTGGTGTTACTTGAATAAGATAATTGATATGATCATGTTAATATTTTATAATTAGTTATCAATGACAAATCATCCAATTAGAACATTCTTTGTGTGTGATTTCCAGTTGAGTAATAAAAAGAGTTTATAATATACTTATTTGAAATACTATTAGTGGATCCTCTAACCTTGATAATTTTTTTTTTATCATTGTTTAATATTCACATTAATCTTACATCTCTAAATTCTCTTTAACTCATTATTATTATTATTATTATTATTATATAGTTAACTTCCCTGTGGTTCGACCCCGGTCTTGCTGAGTTATTTATTACTTCGACACTCTTGCACTTGGGATAAGACATCAATCTTTTTATTGTGTCAGGTCCCTCTCTTTTTTCTTTTATGGTTGATGGCTGATTATTATAAAGATGGGTTTAGGGTTTGCTAGTGTGTGGGAGAAAATATGAGGTATAATAGTTTTTGGGCTAATGCTCTTCTACTCCTTTTATGTGTGAGATTCCTTTACTATTTATAGACAAAATAACTTATTTTTTTCCTCTCAATTGCTTGTTCCCTAAGCAAACTTGGTGATTAAGAAACCCAAAATCACTTTGGTCCCTCATTTTCGTTTTTTACACTTTTGGTCCCCTTGTCGAATTTTTTTTTATGAAAAAGACAACGTCAACATTGATTCGATGAGAAAAATAAATTAATGATCTTGAAATGAGCGTGTTAAAAACTGAACATGTCAAAAGTAAATTTTTGAATTTTTTGAAAAGACATTGAAAATTTAGAAAATGATGCAAACGTCAAAATTATATTTTTTGGATTTGATTTTTTGATATTTTTTGTATTAAAAAAAACATAAGAAAAAAAGCGTTAAAAATCGTGCTATGACATGCAGCATCCTGAATTCCATAACTTTTAGGTGGTAGATAGTTGTCATTTAGATTCTACAAGAGTTTAGATTATTACAAATTGACCGAGACAAATATGAATTCCCTCATTGGTGTAATAAGACACTAGGTGACGACCATTTCCACCCTTTGAATGGTGAACCGTATTCAATTTACCTTTTATTTTTTCGCATACATATCATATTTATTAACTTTGCAACATTGTATGTCTTTTATTTGCAGAAGAAATATAGGACCACCCCTAAATCCCAACCCCTACCAAGATATACAAGAAACAAATATAAGAGTTTAGCCTGGACAAAAGCAAAATAAATTTATGAGAAAGAAGATGACTCAGTTAACCAATCTGATAAGACAAACCATTCGCTTCGAAAGGAAACCCTCACACATGAAAGCCATTATTGAAAAGTTCATTATGAATATGCCCCCTTGTCTCTCTTCACACCCTTATCAAAAGATTGCTTTTGATACTTATTTGGTTAATCAAAGTTTACAAATTATTGCTTTCAACACCTCAAGTTCTTTAAAGATTCACGTTGTCTTGCCTCTGAATTCACTACAATTTGCTACAAACCAAATACATTAAACATCTTCACCTTTATCCAAAGCCACTTAACTAAAAATCACAAGAATTTCAAAATATCAAGTTTGTAAGTAGATGAGCTAGGGACAAGTTGATTACCTTAGTTTATATCAGAAAATAAATAATGCAGTTTACCTTAGGTAAGGTGTACTAAGGGTAATACGTCCTCTTTATACACAACCAATCTTCTTATCTAGACTCTGAGACTAATTAGGGCTCCTAGTGATCAAAATATTAAGTGGAAATTACATCCCTTTTTTTACTGATAAAGATAAAAAAATTCTTTATTCTTTTCACCCACATCCTGATGATCATGGTCCTGAAGGATATTCATCACGACGTCGCACAAGTACAACAATAACAAAGAGAACGATCGATTTTGATTCTTACATACCTATAGATGGTTTGATTTTTGGTTGTTTTGAGGGTAAAATGAAGGTGTTTGGTGGGTTTTTAGAGAGATAGTGTGGGTGTTAGTCGGTTTGGGAGAGAGAGGTTGCGTTTCATCTGTGTCTGTTTTGTGTTCTTCGATCTGAGTTTAAATTTTAATTGATTTCGCGTTTTAAAATAACATCTTAAGTTTTTGTATTTTTAAAGCGTGAAAATATTAAAATGTGCTATTTTACTAAAAAAATTTTTCAAACAATATAATTCTGCCCATTTTGGATGTTTATTGTGGTAAATTGTTTTTTTTTTAAACCAAAATTTTTGTTGCTCAGCCTCTCTCGTCTTTCGAGGCTGTTACATTCCCTGGATGTAATGAATGGGTCCGTGAATGATTATGTATTTTAGTGGGTCCTCATAAGACTCCAATCCATTGGCTTGTGATTTTGTTGTATCAACTATCAATTGCATTCAAAGCTGTATCATCTTTCGGGATCAGTACTCGGTCCTTTTCCATTCCAGCTGGTTACATTTATTCTTGTTTTTCCTGGAGCCCCTCTCCTTTATTTTTCTGACCAGAACGTGGACCCATGTTCATCGATTGGTATGAATTCAGGTCAAATTCTAGAGCCCAAAAACCAAACCCAAACGTATATGCATTTCTTTCTTGTTCGTCCTTCACTAAACTATTAAAGACAAGGGTTCTCTCATGCTCGCAAGATGAAGACGATGATACCAATAATATTTGAAATGGAACACATTTACTGAAGATGTTGCGCACTAATACATCTTATTTCTTAAAAAATTGAAAAAGGAATCTAAACGTAATGAATTGAATTGAAAGCTCTAAAATTGCCATGGATGCCGCCATCTTTTCTCGTTTAGTGCATGGATTCAGTGGGCCTTCATCTTCCAAATCAATTACAGCAGTAAATTAATTACTGATCTTTGATGGGGAGGGGGAAATGTGGGTCCAGAATGGGAAGAATGTCAGGTCGGTGAGCAAGCTGGGTATAACTGACCGCATTATAGACATATTTAGTAGCAGTAGGCCTATTTGGTTGTTTTTAGGGTTAACCATGTAGTCCCCAGTTGGAGATATTCTCCTTGGCAAGAAAGTGCTTCGCTCCTTCATATATTTTTGCACTTTTTGGCCACCACTTCTCAAAAATACCAAAACTTAAAAGATATAAGAGTGTGTTTGGTATTGCGGTAGCTGTTGTGGTTATGGTTGTGGTTTGAAAAAAGTTTTTTTATAAAAAGTATTTTTAGTTGAAGTTGGTTTGAAAAAATAGGTGTTTGGTTAAAACCGTGTTTGAAATTGAGGTTGAATAAAAAATAGTTTAATGTGTATGGTTAAGAATGCTTTTGAAATTGAGGTTGTAAAATAATTTTTAAAAATATATATCAATATTGATAGTTTTTAATTTAAATATTGCATATTTAACTATTACTATTATATCATGAAATAAATAATATTTTGTATAAAATATTTTTTATTGTTCCATTAAATTTTTTAAGAGCGCAACAACATAGATAAAATATAATCAGGAATAAAATTAGGATTGCGATCAAATTCTGCAAATATTACATCATCAAGCGATCTCCGTCTAATTTATAGTGTCATTGAATAATGTTTAACATTAATTTTTTGAATAAAACACAATTAAAAATTAAAAATATTTTTTTTATTTTGTTAGATCGGACCCGGTTCAATGCATTTTTAGCGTTTAACCGGACCGGTCCGGCCGGAACAGTGGAGCACGGAAGAAACCCATGAACAGTGGAGCATGCCACAATTAATAGGAGGTCCCACCAATAGAATTCTGCTTTTGAAGTATTACCAAACGGGTGAGTTGCTGTGGTTGCTTCAAACGCAGAAGCAACCACGCAACCAAACACCCTCATAGTCATACATGAATTAACCTTGGCTCGATTTTATTAGGTAGTAGTGTAAATTGAAAGTGAAAATGGAAGTACATGGCTTTTAGATGCCCCTCAAATATATTCAAACTAGAAAAAAAAGGGGGAAAAGCTATAAGAAAATAAAATAAAATTATGAAGTGAACATATCATATTTATATTTAAGCAATTAATTTAATTTAATTTTAAAAAATATTCTTGTAAAAAAATCTAAATTTAACAAGAATGAAAAATAAAAAATCTGAAATAGACTTAGTTATTTTTAAAATTCATGAAAGCTCCTATAAAAAAAATAATAAAGCTCAATCTCCAATTAAATCAAACGCTAAAGGATGAAATTGAAAAAACATGAGCTTAAACAAAAGAAAAAAAAAACAAATGAACTTGGATGAATCTCCTAAACCTAGGTTAATCATTCAAATTCAAAACCTATTAAATCCTAGACCTGAACTCAATTAAAAAGCTTAATTTAATGATAAAGGATGAAATCAGAAAAAAAATATCAATTTAACAAAGTAAAAAAATAGCAATAAAAAAATAAAGAAGGATGAAATTATAAAAAATAATTAAAAATTATCTTAAATAAAATAAATAACAATTAAAAGAATGAAGACCAAATCTAACACATAAAAACAATCAAAAAAGAACATAATAAAAAATAAAGTTCAATTCTATAAACTAATTCAAATAAAAAAAATATGAATTGAAAGAATATGGACTAAATCTGAAGAAAAAACAAATTGAAGGGTTGCTGGAGGTTAAGCGTGAAAATTAAGGAGAGAGAAAAAAAAAAAAAGCCAATCAGCACCCAACCAGATGGAAATACACCACAAATTTTGTCCTTGGGGGCACACCCTGTTGTGACAATTTTTTTTTTAAAAAAAGAAGGTTGTTTTTGGCTTACCGTAAATTGTTACACCCTTTGTTTGAACACTGTGGGGGAAACTTACTTGCTGACATGTTCAACGCACGTGCCAATCATTTTTCTTTTTATTTTTTAAATATTTATTAAAATATCAAATTTCCTATTAGACCATATGATTATCACCAAAAGACCAAGATGAAAGCACATATAAATCCATATAGGCAAATAAAAAGTATCTAATGAATTATAAGTTCAATACACCCTATTTAGTAGAAAGACAAATATTCCCTTTTCACTATTAGACAACCACTTATTCACAAACCTAACATGGGGTGAATAGTTTTCATTTCCCATATAATGGAAAACACACTCCACTTAGCCTTATACCCTTCGATGGATATTTTAGCGACAAACTTTCATGTTTCTTTATATTATTTCTGAACAAGTTCTTGGATAACAAGCCTAAGGGTCTTCTTATTGATGATATTAATGATAGTGACTGATACAAATCTCATGGATATAAACATCTCGTAACCCACAATTAAAATTGACACAATCCCGAATAGCAAAAACAAATCAAGTATGATAGAAGCGTGACACAAAAATTACATGAACTAAAGCACCAATACTATTGGAATAAACCCCCACCCAATGATTAGAAAATTATGAATGAGAAGTATAAAAAATATGCTACAAAGATAGTTGTTTTTTGATAAGTCAAGTTCAACTCTTTAGAGTACTAAAGAATGCGAGAATACCTTACATACAAGCAATATTATTATGAAATCAAAGGCTATAAAAAAAACTATTTATAATAGATTAAAAAATCTTAAATAATTCTAGAAAAAATAATAAAATATTTCTAAAAAAATCAGAAATATAATCCTAAATCAATTAGAAAATTAATACAAATTCCATACAATAACTTTTGGGCCTTATTTCAAGATCTTTTTGATATCTGATTAACCTGAATTTTTTTCCATATATAAAAAATTGTGTTGATGCAAACTAACACGATATGAATTATTTTGTAATTTTAGAATTTTAGAATTACTCAAACCTAAGTATGTCCAAATAACTTGAAATCAATATTTGACACTAAGAAACCAAAAACCAAAGAGTATCATATCGTAGGTGTATATCTTATAGTTTTTGAATTCAATCTTTTGATGATTTTAATTTGCGGTAGAATTTATAACACTTGTGATTTGATCTCCTTTTCTTTTCTTTTTATACTTCTGATCTAGACAATAATGAAATCAAAGATATATATATATTTTTAATATTACTTGATGCAGATTATATTTAAAAAGAAGACTAAAGCAAATGTGAAAACTTAAAGAAAAAAGGATATAACTTGATCTTATAGCTTAGCTCTGATATCAACTAATGCAAATCCAAAGAGTAAGAACCCTAAGACTCACACGTGAGAAAGAGCAAACTAAGAAAGCTAAAATTGTATTTGGTTGATAAAAGCTCGACACAACAATTACCTAAATTAATGCACCAAAACTATTGGAATGAACCCCTATCTAATGATTATATAGAATCACAAACGTGAAGTATAATAAAGATTCCATGAAGACAATTATTGTTCGATAAGTTGACTCAGTTCAATGAAGAAGCAAAAGTACGAGAATCCATATATAAGCACATAATATACAACAATAATATGACAACTAATTTGTCACCAATCTATAAGCCAAAACCTAATTACAAGCTAAATTACCCTATTTATATTAGGTAAAAACATTCTAAATAAGGCTGGAAAAATGTTAAAAGAGTATTTATCCAATTAGAAAAAAAAATCATAAATCAACTAGAAAACTAATACAATTCTCGTATAGTAGCTTCTATACCTTATCACTAGGCCTTTCTAAAGTCTGATTGTTATGAAAGTTTAATCCTATATAAAACAAAGCCTTAAGAATCTTATGGAAAAATCTTAGCATGATCCAACAATTGAATTGAGAGTTATACTTGTTAGACTAAAATTGCATATTATGAAATATTAAGCTAAAAACCGAAAATGATTGTCCAACCATTGCAGGTATTGTATCACCAGGTGATGCAACCATATTATTCGATAGTTTTACCCATATTTACCTCGTAACACACACACACACCTTAATAATCTTTGTTTTATGTTTTGAAGATACTTTTGAATATAAGATTCGAAAAGGAGTAAATTGAAGATAAAATTCAAATCATGTTCCAACCTGTGTTGAATATTGGTTGATTTGACCTTTGATCGATGTTTTATGCAAAACTTAAGCTGTAGAGGTCAAAATGAAGTGATTCTAGTGGCATTAGAAATCTAACATCCATACATTTCTATACATATATAGAAAGAAAAATAAAAAAAAATAAAAGAGATGGAAATCACAGCCTTCAAAAATAAGTTTTGCATTCTGCCAGTTTTGACTTTCGGTCATTTTGACTTGAATATCTTGAGTTAGAGAAGTTTATTCCATGCAAACTCAATTTTTTATGCTTCCTGACTCAAAAACCTATCAACCTACCACATTTTGGCAAAAAAAAAAAGCTTATATGAGAGAGACATGATTTTTCTAAGACAACCTATAAATTCTGTCAATAGATAGATTTTGTGAAGAAACAAGTTCAACTTATTTCCAAAGCATCCAAATCGACATGGAAATTGTTTCTTCGTATGAAAAAGGTCTTTATTTGGGTAATTTAACTTCTCTAAGTCCAAATTCAAAGCTTGAAGATTTTATGCAAGACTATTTTTTTCTTTTATTTAGGAAAATAGTTATTGTACTACTTAAATGTAAATTGTCTACTTTGAAAATGATTATTTTTATTTTTTTGATGGATACAAATTGATTGGAGGGATTAGGGTTTCCTATCAAATAAAAAGAAAGAGAGAAAGAAAGAGAAGGAGGCAGTCAGAAAGAAGAAGAAAACTCTCACCCTTTTCTTCTATTCCTGAAATTATGTTTTCATTTTTCCTCTTCCTTAGTTTTTTGATAGACATGCAAAACTAAACTATTTTTCTTGGTTGAAAGGATACAAAAACCTTCAGATTTCCAAAACTGTAAGACCTATTCTATCTTTTCTTTTTAATTTATATAATGAGTATGAATGTTTTTCTTTGTTGATTTCCTATGATTGTTTAGTTTGATTGTTAGAGCGAACTCTAAGTTATTATTTTAAACCAATTTATTGCTAAGTTTGCTATCAAAACCAGAATTATGATATTTAAACTTGTGAAGCGACTAATCTTAATAATTATAACGGATATATATATATATATATATATATATATATATTGTTAATCTTAGGGAAAACTTTCAATTAAATTGAACATAGACTATAGACAATTATGTTATCTAAATTTATCAACCTATCTAGTTCTTAAGGCTGTTATTAAATTAAATTACTAGTACGGACACTGTGGTTATTTAATGGTTAGAGTTGGTTAAACTATGAATCGGTTAACTGACAATTGTTAAGGAAAAATAGATTTTCAGAATATAAATTGATGTATCATTTTAATGATCAATTTTGATTTTCATAGGTGGACGTTTACTTCAGACCAATGTTTTTTTCTTAATAAGTTTTAAATTTATTTAATTCAGCTTGATTATTTTATGTTATTTACCATAACATAGTCTAGATAACCTTAAAACCTCCTTAACTTTGAATCATTTAGCATAAAGACCTGAACTAGATCTTTCTCGTGGGATTGACCCCTTACTTACTTTATACTATCTTATTTATTTAAGTTAGAGTAATTAATTTGTGTGATCGCGACATTGCAACACCAGGTCAATCAAATATGTCGTCATTTCAATATTAAAAAAGGTCATCTTAAATTGTTTTTTAAAGTTAAACCACACTTTTTACCGGTCATTGGGTTGCCTTTAGACCCCTCAAGTCAACTGAGTTATGTGGGGGAAACTTCCATAAAATTTTATTTTAAATTTAGGCTAACAAAAAGTCGAGTTGAGAGATTTCAAGATTGACTCATTAAGCAAAATTTAATAACAATATCAAATAGTTCTCTGTGACTTGAATATATTGTTTACATCTTTTTTTTAAAAAAATTCAAGGTGTAGTGTAACTTGACCTTGTAAACTATAGTATCCTAGATTAAAAAAGAAATTAGCATGTCTGTAAAATTTAAAGTACAGATTGATTAAACTTTAAATACAAAATAGAGAAATTCTCTATTTTATTATTTCTTTTCTATATTAAAAATAATAAGATTGTTTTAGCAGAATTGGTACTTTTATATGATAGTATTTGGTATTCTGGTAGCAGTTATTTTTCAAAGTACCTTTTATTTTGAAATGGATCAAAATAATTTTTTTTAAATTATTTTTAACATCAGTATATAAAAACAATTAAAAATATTAAAAAAATTAAAGTAAAAAAAATTAAATTTTCTAAAAAAAACACCCCATCACGTTATCGAACAGGGTATATGTCACAAAGTGATATATATATATATATATATATATATATATATATATATATATAAGAGCCGCGTCTAATACTTCTGATTGGGGTGGATCCACGTGATCCTCTAGAACAACCCTTTCGCGTATAACTTTTGTCGATTTCTTAATGGCGTATGTGATTTAGGATTTGACAAGATGGCATGCTCGCACGCTGCAGTGGATTTATGGAGCAAATATGCTTGTTGGTAATTAAAATTACGAACCAATGCCAGATAAGTAATATAAACCGAAGGTGTGATGAAACTAATATTCCATGGGAAAAAAAAATTGTATTGGTAATCAAAAACTTAGAGACTGAATAGAATAAATTGTAGCAATCCACAATGTTTTGTGAGGAAAGGTACAATGCTTTCCCCATATGATTTAACTTTTTGCTACATGATTTAGCTTTTCTATTAATAAAAAGAAAAAAAATTA
>Ga0325410_1007295_pt1 | contig 12087 bp, 9 predicted proteins | sample PopdelMetagenome_16_FD_206182 | JGI IMG/M metagenome (GOLD analysis project Ga0325410, IMG submission 206182) | Populus deltoides microbial communities from Bellville, Georgia, United States - Xylem-PdIQD-R3 | ecosystem: Host-associated > Plants > Phyllosphere > Stem > Wood/Secondary xylem... | reverse complement strand
TGCCTTCTAAGGCCTCCATGTCCTTTCTTTTCTTGGTAGTTTCTTTAATGGATTTTAAGTTCCTAACGTGTGTTTGGTGTGCTGTATAAAGATGGACTTGGATTTTACAAGATAAAAATTAATTTTTTTCTTGTTCAAGGTGGTTTTAGTGGGGAAAAAAGGTACCACAAGTTTGTTCAATTCTTGACAAAAGGCTTGTTATTTATGAAATGACTGCTATCTTTCATGTAAAATCAAAAACATTATAAAAGGATCAAAACGAGGAAAAGATTATATATATATATATATATATATATATATAAATTAACAGGCTTTTGATAGGTTTTACCTGGGTCAATTTGATTGATGAACTTTTGATAGGTTTTACCTGGGTCAATTTGATTGATGAATGGTGACTTAATTTAGGGGTTGATCAGGGACAAGTCCAGGTCTCTAAGTCTCTAAATCTTGAATAGAGAAGGTTATTCTCAGTTAAAAATAATAATTATTATAATTTTAAAATTTAATTTGGAAAATTGACATAAGATAGGTGTAGATTATGAGTCGGGTGGGTTGTTGACTCGGGTCAATATAAAAATAAAAATAATTATTATCATAGTTTTAAAACTTGACTCTGGCCAAGACTTAGAACATGGGTTGGGAGGGTCAAACTTGGTTGAGTTGAGTTAATGTAAAAATAAAAATGGTTATTATCATAATTTTAAAACATGACTCGAGGATCGACTCGGAGCAAGACCCAAGTTACAGGTTGTGAGGGTTAATTTGAGTTGATTTAGGTCATCATAAGGATAAAAATAGTTATTATTATAGTTTTAAAACTTGATTAGAAGGTCAACCCGATGCAAGACTAGAGTCATGGGTTGGAAGGGTTAACCTGAATTCACCCAAATAAAGATAAGAATAAAAGCAGTTAGTATTATATTTTTAAAACTCAACCCAAGTTTACTCAAATAAAGATAAGGATAAAAACAACTTCATTTTGACCACAAAAAATCAGAAATACTAGTTTTATCTCATGTCCTGAGTTGACTTAGATTTTTTATCAGGTCAGGTTTAATCAATCCTTCCTTTATTTGTTCTTAAACCTGAACTAGTCCAAACAATACAAGATTTCACAGTTTTACCAACGGAAAAATTCCGTCGGTGTGAGATTAGAAGTTCGTTGATGATTTTTTTACCGACATCATCACCGACGGATTACGTCCATCGGCTTTCCCTTCGTCGGTGATTCCCTGTTCCGTCGCTATATCGGTCAGAAAAAAAAACCATTTGCTGATGGTTTTACAGACGAAATTTGCGCGCCAAAAAAAAGATTCCCGCTTGAAATATACCGACGGATTTTTAGGCTGTCGGTATATTGTTATTTACCGACGGACAGTAACCGTCAGTAAATATGTCGGTGAGTGTGTGAAATACCGACAGAATATGCCCGTCTGTAAATTCGTTGGTAATTATGGAAGCTACTGTTAAATGTCGACGGATGAATTCCGTCGGTGAGTGTTTAAAATACCAACCGAAGTCATCCGTCGGTAAAAGCCATGGTAATAGTTTTTTTCTTAATTTGTTTTTAAAAAATTATTTAGGATATATAATATAAAACTATATAAATTAATTGTAATACAAACCAATTATGCAAATAAAATTTATATTAAACATAAAAAAAAACAAAGTTAAATAATATTCATTACAAACTGAATATGTTTTAAGAAAAATATTAAATGAAGTTTTAAAGGTAAATAATATTGATTACAAATTAATATAAAGATGATGGAGCTGGAGGAGGAGGAGGAGATCCTAACGGAGGCTGGTGGTTATACGCCCAAAAAGGGTTAGGCGCACATGTTCCACTATTTGGCAAGTTCATAATCATTGCGTGAAGCTGTTCATAAGCCGCTTTTTGTTGTTCATGAGCCGCTTCATACTCCGTTTTTTGTTGTGCTTGAGACGCTTTGAGTTGCTCAGACTCCGCTCTTTGTTCTGCTCTTTGTTGTGTATGAGATGCTTTGAGTTCTGCGTACTCCGCTTTTAGGTTATCATATTTCTCGGTGAGCTGAGCCGTGTGTTGCTGCAAGGCCACGAACTCCTTAGATTGAGAGCTTGATATTGATTGGGAGCTCCCAACGGTTGAAACACTACGGGTCGACCGCAAGTTGTCGGCCGTAGTGTTGGAGAGCCCGTAACCCGATTTTTATCGGGTCCACCTGACGAGTCAACCTCCATTCACAAATCCGGATTGAATTCCGGATGAGTCAAAATATCGTCCCCATATCTCTCCCTCAACCGATTATTATAGGTCTCCTGAAAATAAAAATAAAAAAGTAATCATCATATTCAATACAATAAACATAATAACTTACAAAATAAAATAGTTGAACAAACATACCACGAAATGCTGAGCACGGTTATCAACGAACTGTTGTGCCCCCTTCTGGCAGTCTTGACTCCGCACGAGCGTCTCCACAAATAGCTCCATCGAGCTCGGCTCACATCCAAGAGACGCAGCCTATAATGAAAAAAGATATATTAACAACAACTGAATTTAACGATATATTTCATTTAAATTAATCTTACCATCTGTTTTGCATGTGCAACAAACGGAACGGAGCCGCCAGTGTGCGTTGTCACCCCGCCATGAATTGGCCGATTCCGGTTGCCAGCACCGGACTATGAGCATCATGTGAACCGCTCAGACGTCACGTGCTCAAGATAGTGCGGCCATATATCTTCCGGGATGTATATCGGTTTGAAATCCCTCCAAATCGCAACATCGTTCCAGCCTTGGAAACCCCTATCCCTCGCGGTTTTTTTTGTCTTTTTCTGTGCTTCATACCAAAAATCACGCAATCTACTTCACGCAACCAAAAATTACATTTCAAAACATAAATTTTTTTCTAAAAAAAATCCTGTATTGTTTTCAATCTTACCTAGTTGCTGCATGATTTTCCCACACCCTCCTCACAACAGTGTTATGCTCAATGTCCCAGCAGAATTTGTGCTGTGTATAAATAAACAAGTTTAAATAAAAATAATAATTTATTTACAATTATATTAATAAGTTGAAAATTATAAATTAATACCAACCTCAAACCTGTTAAACCATGCATTGATTTGAGGCATCCATTCAGGATGCTTGGATATCTGACTCCATTGAAACAATGGAATCTCCATCGAAGATTTAAACGCCGATGATATTACTCGGGCAACTTCAATGTTTGTGAACCTGAAAATAAATGAAATAAATTCAATAGTGATTACTTCATAAATTATGTTGTAATTTTTTTTTAAAAAACTAAAACCTTAACAAACTTACATTGAAAGGTCGTCATTCCACTGTGCCTCGTACTTGCGGGTAAATTGATTTCGCTGCGAAGGCACGCCGCCTTTGCGCTGTGAAGTACCGCTGGAAGAGGCAGCATCGGTTGACGGCGTAGGTGGTGTAGGTGCCTCTCCTTGAGAGGCACCTAAGGAAATATCATCCTCGCTGCTAGACGAACTAGTTGCGACTGCACTTGAGCGACCAGCTCTGGTTTTCGTTCTACGCATCTACACAATTTGATACAAATAATTATATAATTAAATTCAAATGTAAAAAAAAAATTCGACAGCACCTCCCCTATACTGGATACTACCCAAATCCACAAACCTGCACGTATTAACAATAGCCACAACCAATTTACCCAATCTATACTAATTATTCCAACATATTCAATTACTAATCCTAAGGTAAATTCAACATTACAATTCAAGTTATTATTCAATAATTATGCCAATACAACAAAACAATAAATTAAAAAAAAACTCTAGAATAACAATCAAAATAAATGGAAAAAATTAAACACAAATCATGCAATAATAAAGTAAAATTAATAATTATTCCAACATATTCAATTACTAATTCTATGGTAAATTCAACATTAACAATAAATATTCAACAAATTAACTAATAATAATTATGCCAATACAACAATAAAAAATATTCAATAAATTAAAAAAAAAAACTATAGACTTTAGCAATGAATTATGCAAAAAAAAAACTATAGACATACTACATTACAAAAAATACACCAAAATAAAAAAAAATAACCAAAAAAAAAACCCATTAAAGTAAAATGAAATAGAGGAAACACTAACCTTTTAAACTGATGGAGATTCACAATAAAAAAAAGCTTGAGATCGCCTGAAGAACGGAGAGGAAAAGAATGGTGAAAAACTGAGGAGAAGAGAAAATGAATTGAAGAGGCGGTCGGGGGAGGTTAAATGCCAACTTTTCCGACGGATTCACCGACAGCTATAAAATTAATTATTATTTTAATATATTCCATTGGTGAGGTGTTAAAAATCCATCGGTAAATTTTAAATTTCGTACCAAATTTTTTAATGGCCCTCCATATTTTTCGCAGTCCGTCGGCAATCTGATGCGGTCAAAGATGCATTTAATGCACAATCCTTTGATATTCGCGCAGTCCATCAGGAATTGTGTTGGTAAAATTGACAACGTACCGACGACTATATATTCGTCGGTGTGGCTGTCGGTGATGTGGTGGCATTTCAAGTAATTATTTTCGAACTCTCTGTGAAATATCGACGGATTTAAGTCCGTCGGTATGGCCGTCAGTGATGTGGTGGCATTTCAAGTAATTATTTCTTGTCACAAAATATATCATCCATGATCAATAATTATTTCAAGTAATTATTTCGTAATTGTGGCATTTCAACTAATTATTTCAAGTAATAAATATTTTGTGTTTCAAAATATATCATCCATAATCTAAATTACATGAAAAAAAGGGTTTTACATAGGGCTTCATTTTGGTAGTTAGTCAGAATTTTCTTCTTCTTCATCATCAATTGAATTGTCATCATCTTCATCGCAATCTTCAATATGAATATCATCTTCTTCATCGACATTTGCTTGTCCGCTAGAGCTCAAAACAAAATTCAACTCCTCTGCGTCAACATCAACAAGACTATCATCGAAAACATGAAAATTTGAATTTTCTTCCAATTCAATCGAAGGAGCAACTCGATATGGTTCAACCACCTCACTAACTTGAAAGACTTCATCTCGCACACTTGTGTCTTCGTTCTCATCCTGAACAACCTCGACACGACCCCGGGGTTTCGTTTTTAAAACGGACAACCAATCCACTCTTGATCGATCCTTTCTAAATGAAGGGGTGTATGTGTAATAAACTTGTTGACATTGCTTTATGAAAACAAAGACATCGTTTATGTTGCGGAGTCTAGCTTTTGAGTTGATTTCAACCAGATCATAATGCGGACAACTCTGATTCCTCTGTCAGTCGTGTCATACAAATAGCATTTGAATAAAAACATTATATTCTGCTAGTTATGATATTGCAGTTCGACGATCTCTTCTAATCTACCATAGTAGTCAACTTCTAACTCATTACTAGTGGATCCCTTAACATAAACACCGCTGTTGTATGTCTTTCTTCCTTGCCCGTATTCTTCAGTGTGGAAAACATATCCATTGACAAAATACCCGTTGTAGCACTTACATTTTCTTTCAGGCCTAGGCTTAGTGAAGACAATGACTTAGGTGCAGTCATTCCCATTTGATAAACCTTGTATGTAATGTACATCAATAAACAGTAAATAGTACAAGAATCTCGTAATGACATGCATACGTACAGTAATTTTGCAAGTTAGAATGAGTTTATGATAGTGCTTACATGTGTTCTGAACCACGTGGCAAACTGCTCGTCTTGTAATTGAAAGATCTGGGATTCGGTCAGTTGTGAGTTATTGGATAGCAAATATTGACGATGTTGCCTGCAAATGATAATGAGTTATGATATTACAATACATAATTAACAATATATTACTAATAAAGTTTAATTAGTATAAACTTACTGAATAAAAGGTCTCAGCTCATCACAGTTAAATAGAACATAGTTGTGTGCTTGTTTGAACTCTATTTCCGACAAATATCTTTCTCTTACGGCATTTTTAGGTGTGGGTCGTCCAGTATTGGAGAATATTGACAAGTTCCCACTGGAAGGCACTTCACCGCCATCATTATGTCGTGGAACGCGATTGATTCTCTTTCTCAGATGAGGTTCGAAATAATACGAGATAAATGTTGAGATCTCCTCAACAATATAGGCCTTACATATCGAAGCCTCAACATGCGCCTTATTCTTAACCTTTTTCTTGAGATTAAACAAGTACCTGCATTGAAATATTAATCAAGTATTTTCAATTAAGAAAAACATATAAAATACTTTTATAAATGAATTACATTGCAACTGTAATATCTAACCGTTCGAATGGGTACATCCATCTATATTGGACCGGTCCTCCAGCCTCGAACGGCAGATGTATAGGGAGATGCTCCATTGAGTTAAAAAATGATGGAGGGAATATCATCTCAAGTTTGCATAGTGTCTCGACGATATTCGTTTGAAGCCTCTCAATGTGATCCATATTCAACTTGCTGGAGCATATATCTCTGAAGAAATGACTGATCTCCGTGAGTGCATCTCATATTCCCTTTGGCAACAAATCACGAAAAGCTAATGGGATGAGTGTTTGCATAAGCACGTGGCAATCATGACTCTTCATTCCATACAATTTGTAGTCCTCTATATTAACCAGCCTTGATATGTTCGATACATGTCCATCCGGAAAACGCAGACTCTTAAGCCATTTGTAGACTAGCAGTTGTGCGTTTTTCTCTAACACGAAGCTTGCTCTTGGTTTTGCAACCCGTGACTCATCATAAACCAACTCCATATTTTTACGGTTACAGTATAAAGCTATATCCAATCTAGCTTTGATGTTGTCCTTTGCCTTCCCCTTCACATCCATGACGGTGTTGAAAATGTTCTCAAACATGTTCTTTTCGATATGCATGACGTCAAGGTTATGGCGAAGCAGATTGGTCTTCCAATAAGGAAGCTTAAAAAAGATACTTCGCTTTACCCAATTATGGGTCAAACCAAAACCAAGAAACTTTTGCTTACCTGATTGAAGGCCAAACACAATGTCATCGTACTCTGAGACAACATCATGCAATTCTTCACCAGAAAGACGCGGGGATGTAACATCTTTTTCAACTCTGCCAACAAAAAAATCTTTTCTGTTCTTTCTGTACCTGTGATGAAGTGGCAAGAAGTGACAGTGACAGTAAAAAAAAGAAGCTTTACCTCCGTTTGCTAGCGTGAATGCCTTGTTGTTTTCCATGCAGTATGGACATGCGAGTTTCCCATGCGTGCTCCAACCAGAAAGCATTCCGTAAGCTGAAAAATCATTGTAGTCCACATCAATGCCGCCCTCATAAGGAAATTTTGTTTCCTCGATATATCATAAATCAGAGCTCCGGAGGACCACAACTGCGCCAACTCATCAATCAACGGTCGAAGACAAACATCTATATTCTGCCCCGGGCTTCTTGGACCGGGTATGACAGTAGATAAAAACATGAACTCCGGCCTCATACACATTCCCGGTGGTAAGTTATAAACTGTGAGTATGACCGGCCAACAAGAATAAGGAGCAGCAAATGACCCAGATGGATTGAATCCGTCTGTACACAACCCAAGATGCACATTCCTTGATTCAGCTGAAAAGTGAGGATGAACACTGTTAAAGCATTTCCACGCTTCGCCGTTAGAAGGATGAACCATCACTTCATCAACCGCATGGTGTGCTTGGTGCCATGTCATGTGCTCAGCAGTCCTTGGTGACATGAATAACCTCTGCAGTCTAGGGGTGATCGGGAAGTATCTAAGTTTTTTATATGCCACTAGATTCTTTCCCCTACCAGTTCTAGGTTTGTAACGGGAATGCCCGCATGTAATGCACTCGGTCATCTCAGCATTTTTAAGGTAGTATAACATGCAGAAGTTAGGACACATGTTAATTTTTTGGTATCCTAAACCGAGGGGTTTCATCATGGACTTCGCAGCATAGAAGTTCTCTTTCAGCCTGTTCCCTTCAGGTAAAATGCTTCTTGCCCATTCAATAATCTTGTCATACCCAGCCTCACTCAACCTGTGATCTGACTTGATGGTGAACACCTGTGCTACAGCTGATAATTTACTGTGGTTCGTGCAACCATCCCATAATGGTTCGTCAGAATCTTTCAACAAATCAAAAAACCTAGCTGCATCTGCATTAAGTTCTTCTTCTATGATTGGACATTGACTGCCATTACCTTGATTCATTCTCATTGCATCTATAACCATATTTCTGTAAGGATTAGTGTTGTCATTTGCCGCTTCATGCACGTTGTTAGCACTAGAAATAGACCCAACCACCGTTTCTTCCATTCTCCTCTCACTCTCGCTAACAAATACTTCTTCATGTGCATACCAACACTGGTAATTCTCCATAAACCCTTTGTGTAGAAGATGCATCATTACAACATCTGGATGCAGATACTTTTTATTTTCACACTTCCTGCATGGACATCTAATACCGCCTCCAGTAAAATTTATGGGAATAGATGTTACGAAATTAATAAAACCCTGAACCCCGTTACAATAATCCATCCTCCGCAATCCTTGGGGTGAATCTCGATACATCCATGAACGATCATCCATGACTTATATCGAACCTCTATAAAATTATGATGACATCATGTATTAATTAACTAAGTTAGGTAAATAAACTTGCAAAAATATTACTTTACCTCGAGATTATCCAACAAACCAATCACAACTTTTCATAAATATTAAATATTCATTATCATTTATCAACGTCCATATGAATTAAAATATATAAATTTACAGAAATTACCATTCCGCAATACCATTGATAAAACTTTAAACGGAACCATTAAGCAAGCTATTAATTATTTCAAAATAGCACATGTACTTCGGTAGTTCCATAAAGTTTTAACAATTTACAAACAAATACAATCTTACAAAATCTAAAACAAACCATAACAAGTATAGAATTATACATTCATATACTACAAGTTTGTTTGAGAAATAACAATAAAACATGTACATCTACTACCAAAATACATATACTAAAAAAACAATAAAATTGACATTTAATTAAATGTTAAAATTTAAAAAGATAGAATTACTTACAAAAATTGATAAAATCCGTTGGTAAATCAGAACACGGATGCTGTGACCACAAAACTTCAAGAAATATAACTTGTTGTGCTGATATGAGGAAGATTTATGTGGGGGGGAGGGGGGGCTGGGCAGATGGGGAGAGTTGGGATTAGGAAGAAAAATGAGAAATAGGGGAGGAGAGGGTCGCCAGAGCTGTCATATATTAACTTTTTCCAACGGTTTCACCGACGAATATTCCGTCGGTGATTCTGACGGAAACATAGGCACGTCACCGTACGGATCTGCCATTTCAAATCTCTTGGTGAGTCCGTCGGTAATTTAAACGGCGAACCGGTCACGTCATTGTACGGGCACTGTACGGGTTGTCGTTTTGAATCCGTCGATGATTTCGTCGGAAAAAAATAACCCGCCAAAACCTCCACATCAGCGACTCGCCTTTTTTTTAATTCGGAAACTTTTCCGTCTGTAATTCAGTCGGTAACTACCAACGAAAAATTTCCATTGGTAGTTGCCGACTGAATTACGAACGGAAAATAGTCCGTCGGTAATTACCGACGGAATTACGGACGGAAAAGTGTCCGTCAGTAATTTCGACCTCAAATTATCGACAGAAATATTCCGTCGGTAAATCCGTTGGTATTTAGCGAATTTCTGATAGTGAAACTTTAGATTTGCCGGATCTCATATTAACCCGCTGAGCCATTCTGGATTTTATAACTAGAATTATTATAATATTATTAATTTTAATACTCAATATAAATTAAAATAAAAAAATAATATTTAATTATTTTTTAAAACACATAAATTTATTAAATAAAATAATATGTTTTCATATTTTACCGTCCAGTATTATCAACTATCATGTACAAGTAAGAGAATTAGTACAAGACAAGCAGAGAAATTTTTTGTGCAATCACCTCAGTATTTGAGCACCAGTTGCATAGTTAAAAAGAGAAACCCCTAAAACCCTATCTCCCAAGCATCCACGCTATCCATCCCGTTTCTCAGATTTTCCTAAATCTCCACCGCCCAATGTCCTGGCGTGGTCGTGGTTACGGTGGGCACTTCCATCCAAGCAAGTTACCCCAGAACCAGAAGCCATCAGTTCTTTTCCTAGATGATAAATTCCGTCTTACCGGACCTGCCAGATTCTCTTTTTGAAACAGATACTAAGAAAAAAGTAGTACAACAAAGATTTCTGGCTCGCAAAGATGTCAGCTTTACAGAATTTTGGAAAAGTTCTCCACACTATCTGCAAGAAAACTCAGGAGAGAGTGACATCTAAAAGGCTTCCCAAACGAAAGGTACTTTTCTGATAGGTTTGGAATATTAAAACCATCAAAGAAGCGCCAGCTTTCGGATTACTTGGAGCTCAAGAAAAGTAAATTTCCTCTAGAATTGGTTGTAGGAATGAAAAGGAGAGGTAAAAAGAAGGTTAAGTGGAATTTTAAGGAGGAGGATAGAATATTTAAGGATTTGGAGAAAAACGAAAAGTTATCAGCGAAAAGAAGAGGTTTTGAAGAGTACCATAGTGATGAGGACGACGAAGAGGAGGAGGAGGGTTGAAAATCATATACGTGTTTAGCAGATAGGACCAAGCTCTGCAAATAAGAGGGATTGACTCAAGCGGTGACCTTACTCTGCAACCAATTATGGGCATCTTTCAATAACTGGCCGTAAACCAGGACCAAGCTCAGCTTCTGTAACTAGAATTGGGCAGGGGCCGCGACTTGCGCAGCCCCCTCTACCACCAATTACAACGCAGGCTCTCCCGCTTGGGGAGACCTTAGACAAGCGCCCCTCCTGAGTGCAATGGAGGTCACTAATCTAGACCGTGGGCATTCTTGATCACCCATTAATCCCGTCCAGGTAAGTACGTCTCATGTTGCTGTGGGTTTCTTCCTTATACCCGTGCCACTCGCCTGACCTCTTGTTTTTCCTCAATGGGATAGTTAAAGTTCAACGCTTTTCAAGCGATGTTTTACTCTAAAATGCTTTAAAATAATAATTTTTTTATTTTTTAAAAATTATTTTTAATATTAGTACATTAAAATCATTTAAAAAAATTAAAAATATATTAATCTGAGATAAATATATATATATATATATATATTTTAAAAAAAAAAACATACAGTATATTTGTTCACGACTCAACTTGCGTAAAACTAGAGACAAAAGGCTTAATAGAGGTGGAGGGGTGCCCAATGACCCTTTGGATGACGTGGGAAGCAGCAGAATTCGAGGACCAAGCGACACCGTTTATTTTGCTAGCAAATATTGGCTCCATTGCTGGGAACAATCAGGATATTTCTAAAAATATGCTTGCTCTCTCTTGGGTTTGAACATCTATCCAAGGTTATGGATTGTAAGTCACTCGCCAAATTACTCCGACCAAGGTTATTAAACCCGGTCTGGAGTTAACCTGGCCTGAAAATCAGATTCTGAATTTTATGAGTCAACTCAGATTAACTTGAAAAAATTTAAAAAATATATTTAAAATATTAATATTTTATATGAAAAAATCCAAATAAATCTAGGCTATACATATTGAAAATAATGAAGTTTAAAAGAATATTTTAAAAAGTTTTTTATCCCACATTAAAAAGATATTATGTTAAGCTTTTAAGTTGAAGTATTTAAACAAAAAAAGTTGTTTATCCCACATTAAAAATGTTGTAACCCAATTTTGGATCCACCAAGATTTTCTCAAATGTTATTTTATTTCTATTATTATTTATAAAAATCAAAAAAATTAAGAAAAAGGAAAATTCAAAAATATATTTTTCTCGAGTCAACCGCATCTTTCCATAAGAACCGATTCCACCGGGTCAATACAGGTCAAGCCATGTCGGCCAAGTAAAAAATGAGTTTTCGGGTCAAAACCGAGTCCACCGAGTTAATACGGGTCAAAACATGTCGACCAGAGTAAAAAATGAGTTTCAAGCCGTTTCGGGTCAAAACCGTTATTTTCGGTCAAAACCGAGTCCACCGAGTCAATACGGGTCAAACCATGTCGACCAGGGTAAAAAAT
>Ga0325410_1007293_pt1 | contig 12088 bp, 2 predicted proteins | sample PopdelMetagenome_16_FD_206182 | JGI IMG/M metagenome (GOLD analysis project Ga0325410, IMG submission 206182) | Populus deltoides microbial communities from Bellville, Georgia, United States - Xylem-PdIQD-R3 | ecosystem: Host-associated > Plants > Phyllosphere > Stem > Wood/Secondary xylem... | reverse complement strand
ATAATTGAATGCAGACAGAATTAAGAAGATAGTTATTGAAAAAATCTGAAAATTCTTGTTGAGATCAGAAGTACAGTAGAGAGTGAGTTCAGAGTTGGGGTTTCGGGAGAGTGGAGAGTGGAGAGTGCAGTGCAGATGTGCTGTGTTTTAATGAAAAGAGAAAACAAAGGGAAAGCAACGGCATTATTATGGAAAACAATGGTTGCTGTTTCCTCTGTGAGAAAATGTAATATACTATAATTTATATGCTTTCACTTTATTCAATTGGAATATAGAATATGGTGGTCGATGGGACACTCAAAATATGTGGATAAACCATACTCTTCCCTTTCATCAGAATTTAAACTATACTCTTAATTAAAGAAAAACTAGTCAGGTTAGGCTGTGTTTGGATTGTGCTTGAGGGTGATTCTCAAGATATAGGTTAGAAGACGTTCATCCAATCCAATCTTTATATGAATTTTTAATCTTTTTTAAAATTGGTAATTTTATTATTTAATATAATATATTTTTTTAATCTTATCATTTATTAAGAATCTTTATATTTTTATTCATGAATTTGAAGTTTAGATTATATTTTAGGGTTTATATTTGTATGCATGGATTTGTTTTTAAGAAAACGTGTACCGCCAACAAGACCTAAATTTAAAAATAAATTCAAAGCCCATTGAGCGTCCAATTGAAGTCGAGAATAAAAAAATTAATCTCATATCATATGTTAATAAGTGAACGATGAATGTCAAGAGACAATTAGCTATGAATCCATTGTTTAATTCAATGACTAAAAAAATATCAATAGCTTGTTTGCCTCCTACCATGTCTATAGTTCTGCTATGATATTATAATATCAATCTGTTTAGTAATAATTTTTTTATTGATATAATTATCTGAATTAATTTACGTGTACCTTGATTAATTCTACGGGTTTTAAAATTAATAATATATAAGCTTCTAGTGGATCTAAAATTTATAGAATTCAAACTAGTAATCTCTAGAGAATAAATTTAAAATTTAATTAGTTAAAATATACCTTTTAAAATTAATAAATTGTTATAAATTGTTACAACGTGATGAGAGTGAAATGAATTTAATTATTGGGAAATCTACTCTTGTGTTATTGTGAAAGTCAATGCTCATGTAGTTTTTTTTGTCAAATAAAATATAAATATTTTTTTATACAGAAAAATAATCTAACCCACGAGACACACGTAAGGCGAGCAATAATCCAGTACTAATTAGAACAATCGAGGTTAGTTAAACCTATGACATGAAATAGCTACATCTACGTCTGTTATAGAATGAGGACAGTCGTGGTGTCTCTTCTATTATTCAAGTCTCCGTGATGGGTGCCTTCTGTCACGATCTCTCAGTCCACCAACCAAATCCAGAGACTGCTCGTAAAAACATTATGAGTGGATTTGATTGTGTTGTTGTGGATATTTTTTAAATAATTTTTTATGTTAAAATATATATTAATAATATTTTTTTATTTTTAAAAAATTATTTTTAACATTAACATATTAAAACAATTTAAAATATATAAATTATATTAAATTTTAATAAAAAATAATTTTTTAAAAACATAGTTAGTCGCGTTTCCAAAAATAAATTTTCCATTTACACATTTTGCATGCTAATTTCCAGCTATATATCATTTCTAAGATAGACCTCATTCTAAAAACTTGAGCAATCGACTCCTTAGATTAGATAAATTGAAAAAAAAGAGTTTTCTTTCCTATAATTAGAATTTGTATACATCATCCGACATAAAGAGCCGGAGTATGATTACGGTTATATAGTAAAAATATTATTTATTTAGAAATACATAAAAATTATATTTTTTTATTTTTTAAAAAATTATTTTTAACATCGATATATATTTGAAACATAAAAAATATTTAACTTCAAGTAAAAAAATTATTTTTTTAGAAAACACGGTTTCAACTGATTTCTAAACATTACCAAAACCCCTGTTCATATGTTATGTCGGATGATGTATACAAGAAAAAAAAACACAGAGAAGAAATTGTTGATAGTGGACAGACCACCTTACCAAACATATATAACTACCCAGTGTAATAACACAAAATCGTTGTCAAGATAATGGAAATCTGCAGAAATGCCACAAATATGGTACAATAAACAAGCAATGAAAGCATGAACACTAGAAAAGCATTAAGAATTGAGAATCAAGGATTGCAGTTGTGGTATAAAGAGTTTCCAGCCCTCATACACACTGTAAAAAATAATGATAGAAAAAAGAAAATATAGAAAGCTTCAAGAAGGGATAGGAAACTAGAGCATGCATTGTGTTCATTAATCAAAGAAAGTTACAAGCTACAAGTGTTTTTCTTCCTCTACAAAAAATTTTGTTGCTAGAACAATCTTTCGTAAAGGATATAGATATTAAACCTTACTTAACTTGATAAGTCAATCCACTAATTTAAAATTTGATTCAAATTGAGTTGACTCAGGTTAATTCATTCAACTCATAATCTAAATTTTGAATCGATCTATGGGTTATGGGTTAGACGTAATTTTTTTTATTAACGTGAATGTCTAAGTCAGCTTACGCGTACCTCAACTAATCTCACGGGCCCTGAAGTTAATAACCATGTAAGTCTCTAGTGATTTTGAGGTTTGTAAGACTCGAATTAGTAATCTTCAGTAAATAAATTCAGGATCTGACTAGTTGAATTATACCTTTCAAAGTTATATTAAACTAATTTAATAGCTTTGGTAAGGAACTACAATGCATGTACGAAGGTAATCATTTCCATTAGAAGGAAATAATTTTGGACCGGCACACATTCTCCCCTCTCTTTATGGTATGCTCCCATAATCAAAGAACGATAAAGAAATTACATGATGGTTCGATATAATATAATAATCTGTCATAATTTAGTTACTCGAGGTTGGTGGCCATATAATTAACCCAAGAAAGTAAAACCCTAATTAGTTTTTCCACCAAGCTACTCCATCACCAAAGAATATGGTACAAGGATGTAAATTGTGTGACTGTCACGCTTACTGATGGAATATAATTTATGTTCCAAGTAATCATGTTGTCATGCAAATATAATAATAATGTTCTTCGTCAAAAATAATAATTTGTCGAGGCCCCTGATAATTTTCGTGTTCTAGACTTGAAATATCGAGGAAAAAATAAAAACAAGAAAATATTTACCTTGTCCAGAATGCTCAAGTTTTTGATAGTGAAATTTAATTGTTTTGTGTTAACAGAATTAATAGACTAATGACAATTAGAGTGTTTACTGTTTAGGATTAGAGAGGCTTTAATGATTAGAAGTGGTGTCAACAACACAACACGGCCTCCACTCTTTCAATCATGGCGATGGAGCCGAATCCATGATTAACACTTTGGAGTAAGCTTGCTTTATTCAATTCATGGCTGGAAAACCAAATTAAGGATCAAATGGAGTATTCAAATTGTGTTTGGGAACGCACTTAAAAATTTTGATTTTTTTATTTAAAATAAAAAAAAATTATGTTTTGAAATCGTTTTGATGTGCTGATATCAAAAATAATTTTTAAAATATTAAAAAATTTTATTTTGATTCATTTCCAAGCAAAAAATACTTTGAACCGCTACAATTACCACAATCCCAAACATGTGTATTTGTTGCCATCGTGCTCGTGCCGGTCCGGTTTAAAGTGAACGGTGGTCCTTGCCAAAACTATAAATAGCGGCATTGAATTATTATCCAAATGACACTTAACTTAAATCGATTGTGGTTATTATTTAGAAAGTGTTTAGAATACGATAATATTTATTTTTTAAAGTGTTTTTAGTTTTAAAATATATTAAAATAATTATTTTTTATTTTTAAAAATTATTTTTAATATTAGAACATCAAAATATTCTAAAAATAAAATAAAATAAAAATTTAAATTTTTTTAAAAAATATTTGTGCTACGCATGGGAGGGTTGGGTATGAGCTATGAAATATCATTGTGGGCCATAGGTTTGCACCTCTAGCCCGATAGAATATGGGCTGGGCTCCAACTTCCACCCTCGAGCGAGATTGAAACGTTAAATGGTACAATGACTCGTGTCTTCGACCTCTTCACATACAAGTATTTTTCAAAAAAAAAAAAAAGGAAAACGAGAAATTGTATTCTTCTCGTATCAATCTGGACCGACTTAAATGAGAATTTGGCATCTTGTAAGGAAAAAATCAAGAAATCTTGTTTCTAAGAGAGAAGGAGACGGGCAAAGCTAGAAATGAAGCTAAAACAAGAACTGGGAGTAGAAGAAAAACTTGTGGAGCTTTGATTTCATCCACTCAATATCATAGAATGTATATAATACAATCATAAATGTTAATATAGGGAATTTATTTTGGGTGTCGGTTACATTATATATTTTAAAAGTGTTTTTTAAATAAAAATATATTAAATAATATTTTTATATATTTTTAACATTAAAATCATAAAAAATTATCTAAAAATCATCAATTAAATATAAAAAACAGTTTTAAAAAATATATTCAATCCCAAACAAACACACTTTAGAAATAGAATACCATAGGGTGCACATCCAGTACCAAGCTAGGTAGCATGCCCAACCGGACGTGCTCTTGTTTTGAGCGTACACCCAACTTGGGTTCGAGCTACCATGCCCGAACCCATTCTCCTTGGATGCTGAACTTGGGCTATCATATCCAAGTCTATTTATCTTGGACTCGGGCTATATATTAGGCCCAAGCTTGATAGTCCATGTCCAAATAATTTCTTGAGCTTTTTAAAACGGGTTTTGGACTTATTAAATTTAAATTTATTATTGAAAAAATGAAATAGATGGTTAATTTTTTTTATTTGTATATAAAGTTGATAATTTGAAAATGATTATTCAAAATCTTTATACAATGAGTAGTTGTTAGGTTATGGTTATTGATTTTTCTACTGATATGGTTATGGTTATACCAGTATTTAAAACTTTATATATATTATCCAGGTGATGGAATTATGATTATTGATTGTTCTACCTGCGAAGTCACCTAGTTTTAGTCTAAACTAAATACACTCAAACATAATTACAAATACAAAAACAAAGTATTTGTGCAGCAACATCATCATCAGCCACCGAATCACTAGCACAGCTGCATTTTTTTTATGTGAAAATAACATCTCTCTTCATGTGGGTTTTAGAATCCGAGTTTAGATTGCATGGATAAACGCAGCCATGGTCCCCTGGTCAAATTACAGGCCGATGGTTCTTGCTTCATGTCCATGAATTAGGATTGATGCAGATCAAGCCACACGACCCCCTCCTCCCACATGTTCTTGCGCAGTAGCTTGAGCAAAGAAAAACTTTCTTAAATACTCTGAATCTATCATTGTCTCCATTTATTGTCTTACTTCTCTTCAGTGTGCTAATGCTCTGGGCACCATGAATATATATATATATATATATATATATATATATATATATAAACACAATACATACTTTTGCAGCATATTTAATGTGCGGATAAGTTTGATTCTTTCTTGCCTTCGTAATCATAGATCTCTTGCATAAGATTCTCAATAATGTAACTCCTGTCAACATTGTATCCTTTTTGCGGCGGGTAACATCAATAATACATGGCCCCTCTCCATTATTGGAGTGGCCCTTGGAAGCCGGAGCTATGAACTTCTGATATTTCAGGATTACTTGTTGCATCTTCGAAAATGGATTGCTTGTGTGAAACCCAATGGAAAGAAACTCAAAATCCACATATAAATTGATCTGAAAATAATTTAACTTAATTTACAAGTTAATTTAGTAACCCACCAGTTGATCAAATAACCCAACTCTGTCGCCGGCTTAGATTATTAATGGGTTTGACGTTCACTATTTGCAATATAATACTGTTCATTTTTTACAAACCCTATTCCATGCACATGCTGATCATCGCATGCAATTATCGGATGAATCTATTCATGTTATTGGGAATCTCTTCAATACTGCAGGCTTAGCTTAGAAATTTATGTAGCCATGACTTTCGAGCAAGGGGCACTCAACCTCCTGCAATCTGGCAAGGCCCTCTGCATGTACTGCGTACTATGCCTTAGCGTATGGCTTTTAAGAATTTCAGATTCATAATTACAATACTTTATGGTGTTAGGTTGGTGTCATGTCATCTCTCTCAATTCCCTATAATTTTTATATATTTTTTACATTTAAAACAAATTGATATTAATATTGTGGGGGCACAAGCCAATATACTTACTTCAAGTTTAAAATTAAGCATTTTAGATATAACTTGCGCTAATGCATGATATGCCGTGGTGTTTTTGTTTAGCTATTATTTTTTAAATTATTTTGTATCTAAAAATATATTAAAATAATATTTTTTTATATTTTTAAAATTCTTTTTAAATTAAAATATCAAAATGATATAAAATAAATAAAATAATTTTTTAAAGAACAATATTTCTACTGTAAAAACAAATAAGATCGTAAAAGGAAAAGGTACAGCAATTCACTGGTTTGTGCCCTCGCTCCATTGACCTGACCATTTTTTTTTCAATGAAAGAAGTAAATAAATCTAATCATTGTAAATGTTTTTCTATTATTAATTATAAATAAAAAATTAAATATTTGATTTTAATAAAATAAATTAAAAAAAATATATATATATATATATTAAAAAATATTATCACTAACTAAAAATTGAGATATTAAATAAAAATAAATATACATATTACAATCACATCTTGAATGACTCATTGACTTAAATAATAGTGCTAGGAACAACTTCCAATTGAAGTTTAAATGAAAATGCAGAAGTCTACATAACATTTAGATAGAATTGGATTTTTAAATGAAACTTTTGACTGAACTGTAAAGTTGGTTCCTTACTTCAAGAGTTCTTGATTCAATGCTCTTGCATCAACATCATGTGGGATATGTTAAATTATTTTTATTTAACTATATATAACAGTATTTAAAAAAAAACAATAATATCAACTATATTTTTTATTAACAAACTTTGCCAAACTCGCTAGGTCAACTTGATAACATGTAAATCTCACCTCTAGATTAGTTTAGATTTTAAAGTAAAGTGGGTGAGAGTTGATATAGTGTCACTTGAATTCAATTGAACTAGCTAAAACTCGGTTTATTTTTAAAAAAAAATTAAAAATAATGTTGATTTTATTTTTTTTATATAAAAAATATCAGAACAACGATGTTTTGAATAAACTCGGGTCAAACTAGCCTAACTCACCCAAACTATGACCCAAGTCATGGTTATAATCGGGTTTAATAACCTTGCTTTTTAGAATTTGTTTTTTATCTCATAAAATGATTAAAAAAGTTATTGTAGGAAAGATAATGTGCAAAATTATTAAGGAAAAATATATTTATTCAATTAAAACTCCATCTCATCATTAATGCACATCTCCGTTATTTTAAAGAAAGCATGTTTTTTTTATTGCATGCACTTTTTAAAAATAATATCTTAGTGTTTTACATATGATTGATGGAAAAGAAATTTGATAGATGTGGTAAAATAATGTCAAAAAGATTAAAGAACATATATTTTTTTATTAAATATTCACAATCAATTTTTTCTTTCTTATTTTTTCATATTAGATATATAATAATTGAAAAAAATATTAAAATTTCTATAAAAATTTATAATATTATTTAAGAATTATGACAAAATTAAATAATCATTTAAATATCATGTAAATTATTTTTTTATAGTGATTTTTGATAAAAAAATATTAAAAAAAAAGTATAAAAAGAGGTTGGCACCAAGACCAAAGTGCCAATGCTTGCGTATCTAGCCCAACAAAAAGAAAATCCCCATGTGCAAGTCTTCAATTAACACAATATAAAATGATAAAAATAATTTTTAATATTACTATATTAAAATAATATAAAAATATAAAAATAATTATTTTAAATAAAATATTTAAAATTTAAAAAACATGATTTACATTACGTATACAAACATACCAATCTTTTCAGGCGTGGGAGCAAAATTAGGTTAACTTTTTATTTATTTATTTATTTATATGAAAAGTCAACCTTTTCTACTGGCATGAGGCATGACTAAATGGTGAAATTCTCAATATACCTATTTTATTTTGAAATATATGCATATTATGTCATATAATTTTATTTTTTTATTGTGAAGACACTTGATATATTTATTTTTTATCTAATAAATGGTGAAATTCTCAGCCTTTATAAATAAATATAGATAACTAACCACTGTAATCATCAAATATTTGCAATTTTATTTTAATTAATTCTTACACGTGCTGAATTCATGTACCATTGACAACTAGCCCTTGCGAGCATTTAAACATCGATCGGATCGATATCATTCATGTTAGCGATCTTGAGTTTATCAAAAAAAAGGTTATTAAAATCATTTTTTTTAAAAAATAGAATTAATATTGGAGGGTATGAAAACTCATATCGTAAGACTCTAACTACTAATATACTTTATATTCATATAATAATACTAATAATTAATGATTTCTCTAACAACTATTGTAATCAATTAATTTTATTATTGTTTTTAGATGCATGTCTCTATTCGATATACAGGACTTCTGGGCCAAAAAATGTTAGATAAATTATCGTATTTAACTATATCCTAAATTCCAATTTTATTCAAGTTATTGTCCGTTCATTTGTTTCCTAGTTCTATTTATGAATTTGGTTTAGATTTGGAATTAATTTCACCTCATTTTTCTTTCTTTTGGGCCTTTAAAACCTAAAATTGGCAAGGTGCGAATTAGGTTCAAGGCTTGATTCATTTAGTGTTTTTTTATTTTTATTTCAGATAGAGTCTTTTTATTAGATTATTATTTATTTTTTACCCGGATATCCTCACATATTTTTAAATGATAAAACTAGTTTTATTCGAGGTTCGTGGCCGTCTTTTTTAATAAATACGTTTCTTGAATATCGAATTTGTGTTCTTATCTTTACAGGAATATAATAATATCTTAACTACTAGACTAATACTCTATTAATGTTTATTAGATCGTTTAAGTTATCACGTGATGCAACTTAATTAAAGGAAAATTTGAATGAACAAAGACATCCTGTTTGTCCCAACAACAGCAATAAATCTTCAAACATGGCAACCTCAAAGTAGTTGGCAAATATATAAAAAAGAAAATATAAAATTTATATAACTATTCATAGGTAAATGCAAACAGTGAAATGCAAATAAAAAAATTAAGCTGCAATTAAAAGAAAGCAAAAATAGAGAAGGAAGTTATATATATATATATATATATATATATATATATATAATTAAAACATTTGAGGTGGAAAATACTGTTTATATAAATAATAAACCAACACAACTTTTTTTTTTCGCTCAAGTCTTTTTTAATTGGGTTCTTTTGCTTTTCATTTAACAAACCTTAATCTCTTTTGATCCATCTATGTTTTTTTTTATTGGATCTTTTTACTTTCTATTTAACAATTGTAATGTGTTTTTATAAAATTAAAACCCCACAAACCATGAAATGATATTTTAAATCATGAATGGTCAAAGTATTATGAGATAAAATAAAAAATAAAAACAAATGATAAAAATACAACATAGAAAAAATACATAATTCATTGTGTTTACCCACAATGTTTTTTTCTTTAACTTTTTTATCACTTTGCTTTTTTTATTCATAATTTAATTGTTTTATATTAATTTAATTTGGAATTTATTTTGATGTTTTGTTTACTTTTTTTATTCACGGGTTTAATTGTTTTATATTAATTTAATTTAGAATTAATTTTGATGTTTTGTTTAATTTGCTTTATATAAAGCTCAATGTTAAGAGTAATTTTCAATGTTGAATTAATGTTTGATTTAACAATAAGAAATTCAATTTTATTTATTCATTTCAATTAGTATCTAGTTTCAAACTAAAACAAACATTAGTTTTTTTCTATAAAAAATAACATTTTTATCCTAGTTTTGTACTTAGTCCTTAATTATAATTAACAAATTTGATATTATTAATTAACACATATAATTTTTGATTTATTTTATTGAAATAACATGTAACTTTTTTGAATTTATTTTATTAAAAAATAAAAATTAACAATTAAAAACTAATTATGTTATCCTCATCAACAATATATATAAAATCTAGAGCATCTAAAACGAGATTATAAACACAATCACGTGTTTATATAAACAATATCGAACTCTGACCTAAGCAGTCTTCTCGTTCGTAAAAAAATATTATATATTCTTTCTCCTTAGGTTTTGTTTTGCGGACAACCTCAACACAATCAAACAACAAGATTCTTCTCTTCTGTCATTAATGCCAAGTCTTTTAAACTAAAAAAAAAAAAAAAAATAAAATTTCAGTCCTTCTAATTTATCACAACTTTAAAAATACCATATTTTTTTAAAATTATTTTAGCAAACTCTTCAATTTTAAAACATCATCTTAATCAAATATCACGAACGATTCACTACCGTCATTCAAAATCCCTTTTCAAACATCACCACACGCTTTTTATTTTTGTGCATTTAAGATAATGATATTTTTTTATTTAAAAATATATTAAAATATTTTTTTTGTATTAATACATTAAAATCATAAAAATACTAAAAGAACACAAAAAATATAAATTTAATATTTTTTCATCTCATGCCTACTTAAAAAAAAAAACCCAAATACAATTTCAGATACACCCTCTTGCACCCAAGCCGACCACAAGCAGGGCCCCGGAATGCAGCAATCCAGAGAGTCAAAAAAACGCTGTTCACCGTTGATCATTGACTGCCTAACATTCACATGGCCACGATACACCGCCCGTATTTTATTTTGTCATATACCTTCACATGCGGTGACGGTTGTAAGAAAACAAAACTTCCATACCCCAATAATGAGAAACATATTATGCGCCGCTCGTTAAAAATTTCAGAGCAAAAATGATAAGGCACACATCACGAGGGCAGTCATAAAAAAAAAAGAAAAAAAAATAGCCATAAACAAGTCCTCAGTATTTTTTTTTAAATTAATTTCATATCCAAACCACCAACTTGCTTGCGTATATCTTAACTAATTTTTAAAAAGTAAGAGATGAGAATTTTTTTTATAAATTTTGCGGTTAATTTAGATCTTAATTAATTTGATTAGGATATAAATTGATTTTTAGTTTGATTAAGAATCTTACAGGGGAAACAAAAATCATGTATTTAACATTAAGAGAAGAGTTAATTAAGTTTTATACTGGTCATATGTCATTCATGATTGAAAATATTTAAGGGGTTGGTTGTTTTTTTGTTTAAAAAATATTTTTTAAAAATTTATTTATTTTTATTTTTTATTTATTTTAAATTGATTTTTTAGTGTTTTTAAATCATTTTGATGTATTGATATAAAAAATAAATTTTAAAAAAATATTATTTTGATGTATTTCCCAACAAAAAATACTTTTAAAAAAATCGTTACACCAAATAAGCTCTAAATATTAAAAGATGGGAGTTTCAACATCATGCTAAATCATAAAAAGCTGTGGTTAGATTAACAAATTTAAAAGTTTGGTAACTAATTTGTTAGCCACTATATAAGTTGGGGACTTTCGTAATAATCCAAAAGGTGAACAAAAAAGAGAGAAATTTTAAGAAAAGCAGATATTACAATTAAGAGCGTGTTTGGCAGTGTGGTTGCGGGTGCTTTTCAAATAATTTTTCGTGCTAAAATACATGTCAATGATTTTTTTCATTTTTTAAAAATCATTTTTGACATCAGCACATCAAAACGATCCAAAACATACAAACCATATTCAATTTAAAAAAAAATTCAAAATTTTTGGGAACGTAGCCGCAGCCGCTTTCCCAAACATAGTCTAAAGCGTGCGAATGATATAGCATTTTAATTAGAGTTTTTAAATATTTTGATTTTTTTATTTAAATTAATTTTATAATTGTTTAATATATTTTATAAAAATAAAATTTAAAAAATAAAAAATATTAATTTAATATATTTTTAAATAAAAAATATTTTACAAAACAACTATTACCATTACCATGTTACAAACAACCGTATGAAACGGGTCCCAGCTGTCCAAAGGATCTTCCAAGAAAATATT
>Ga0325410_1007292_pt1 | contig 12088 bp, 5 predicted proteins | sample PopdelMetagenome_16_FD_206182 | JGI IMG/M metagenome (GOLD analysis project Ga0325410, IMG submission 206182) | Populus deltoides microbial communities from Bellville, Georgia, United States - Xylem-PdIQD-R3 | ecosystem: Host-associated > Plants > Phyllosphere > Stem > Wood/Secondary xylem... | reverse complement strand
AAACATGCTGCATGCAAGGTAAAAGGGCTGGTGGACTTGTTTTCATGAATAAAAATTCAGACTCTGACAGCTGTCAAGAAATTGAACACACATCTTAATCTGAGCCATGCAACCAGTCGGCATTCTTGAAAGTTGAAACAGTACAAGTAAAAAGCCGAAGACCCCAATGGAAGAAGAGAGCAATGCCCTCACTCCTATCTTCATCATCCACGTTTACTCTGTGTTGTACTCTCTCTAAGAAGTTCATCCTCTCTCCCAAAGCAACAACTTTCTTCTTCACAAGAAAAGCTGTATCCTATTTCGGTACCAAAACCACCATGTCCACAAACCTACAATCACATGCCTTTGCAGGCAATCCTCTAAGATCTAAAACACCCAAATCGACCGACCCATTATCACCGCCCCTAGCCTTTGAAACCCTCAAAACTCAACTTTTAGGCAATACCCACCAATTATCTTCTCTTAATTTCAAGGTTCTACCCTTTAGGAAGGGCAGGCCTTTGGCATCGTCCAGTAGCACAGATGGTGATTTGGGGCCCAAGTGGCATCTGGGTTGGATCAGTTTAGATGATTGTAAAGGTTTATTTTCTGGTTCTGGGGATGAATTGAGCGGAGACAACATGGTTTATCTGGGTTCTAGGTCTGAGGAGGATGTGGTTTATTGGGCAATTAATGTCTCTGGAGAAAATAGTTTGGTCACTGATTCTGTTAGCAAGCAGTTTTGCTTTGTAGAGTTAAGGACACTTATGGTGGCTACAGATTGGGCTGATGAGCGGGCCATGTCTGATTTGGCTGTTGCTGGTCATGTAAGTTGGTTTTGGTTTTCAATTGGTTAATTCCTTAAACTTATGTGCTTCATTCCAAAAATGAGTTTCCGATCATTTAAGTGCCTAGTTAAGTGGTAATATAAATGTTAGCTTTTCTAGTTGCTGAAAATGCTTCTTCTTCTTTTTTTCCTCTTCTGTCTTCTAGTCTTTATAGCTGGGATATATCTGTATTACCAATTTAGTTTTGAAAATTTGATGGTGCCATTTATTTGTTGAATGTTTCAACTTTTTCAAAGCCATGGAAAAATTGTCTTGAAACTTGAAACTCAAACCTCACGCAACATAGCGAAAATATTTACCTGAGCTGTTCTCATGTTTATTCTCTGGAAGCTGAATTGTGACATAAGTATATGGATAACTAAGCGTAGACTAGTGATATAATTTGGAAGTGAGGTTTAATTGAGTTGATGAGGCTACAAACATGTGCTTGTCACAATTTCTCATCTTTATTCTTTCTTTCCCCTCACAGGGTTTTTTCTTTAATTTAGCATCTTAATAGAAAGGTCTCACTTGCCATGGAATTTTCTTCCCTTTCTTATTTGTTCTCCCTTTCTCCCGAATGAGAGTTGGAACCTAGTGGGTGGGTGTTTCCATGACCTTGCTGCTGGTTAGCCTCATGACATAAATCTATGTCATTTTCTCCAAATCTAATAGATCAGGGTCCGTGTTACCTTGTTAACACACTCCTATTTAATTATTATATATATTCCATTTTGATGCACTAATAGGCTGTCTTGACAGGGTTAAATCAATTCTTGTGTTTGGAACCTTCTAGCCTTAGAAGGGTATTGATTTGAATCCCAAATGGAATTTAATTCATAAAAAAGTGCGAAAGCAAATCAGATCTCCACTCTGATTTGCTGCAGTAATTCTTTTTAAAATACCTATTCTAAAAATACCCACCTCTTTATTTTCTCCCAAGAACCCAACACTATAACTTTATCTCATCAATTCCAAGTAGAGTATTCTTTATTATATTTAACTAGTTTCCTGCTTCATTTATTCTTTCACTCTCTCTTTTTCCGAAGCCAGAGAGAGACATCCAGTTCGGGTTCCAATGGCTAACTTGGTGTTGTCAAAATATGGTCTAAAGCCTCTTCCTCAAATTTTGCCTAGACCTAGAACTGGAATCATCTCTCACAATAACCCTTCAAAGACAAGATTTTTATACACCAACAAGACACTCATAGATTTAATAAGACTCTGTAAACCATGTCAAACCAAGACCGATCAATATAGCTGGTATATCTTTGAAAGCTTAGATGGAGAGAATAAACTGACTTCTTTTGATAAGTTTTCAATTGGGTGTTTTAGGGAGAGGAATTGGGGGCTTAAAGTGTGTGCTCCGAATGGGGTTGCACATGGTGAGGAAGATAATAAAGTTAATGGCTTTAATGGGATTGGAGAAGAGTAAATAGAATTTGATCCTGGCTCACCACCTCCATTTAACTTGTCTGATATTAGAGCTGCTATACCAAAGCATTGTTGGATCAAAGATCCATGGAGGTCAATGAGTTGTGGTTTTTGGTTTAGCTGTAGGTGCTGCTTATCTTAACAAAAAGAAATGATTTCTGTAACCAAAATAATTTTTAAATTAAGGTTAAAATAGTCAAGATTGCTAATTCAATTTATTTTCACAAGTATTTCAAAAAGAAAAATTGAATTCAATTATGTGATTTAGTATTCTATTCTAATCATAAAAATTGCAATAGGATATGAATTGAATTCAAATTGTCTTATGAATTGAATTCTATTTAGCATGTGATTTGGTTCCAAACAATAAGAGTTCTTTATTTACCATTTTAGTCTTTATATTTGTTAGGCCAAAGCGTTGCTGGAGTGGCATAACATCTCACGTTTTTGTGGATATTGTGGAGAGAAAACTATCACCATGGAATCTGGGAGGCGGAAACAATGCTTGAATGAATTGTGCAGAAGGAAAATTTATCCTCGTGTGGATCCAGTACAGTGATTCATATGCCTCTCTGCTGTGAATGTTGTTTAAAATGCTAGCAGTGCATTGACTGTGAGAATTTCTGCTCTCTTACTGCAGGTTGTTATCATGTTAGTTATTGACCGAGAAAATGACCGTGCCCTTTTAGGCAGACAGTCAAGATTTGTACCTCGAATGTGGAGTTGCTTAGCTGGTTTCATAGAGGTATTTTTCTTGGCTATTTCAACTGTTCACAAAGCTAGAAGCAGATTTTGTAAGCTGAAGAATCCAAAATGTATACAAGCATTTAATATATATGAGATGAACCTCATGATTTCATCACAAGAACTCATCTAGTTGCCTATTATTTTATTCTCCTTTCTGTAATGAAATTATAATTTTTGAAATCCTTTATTGTTTCTAGCCTGGAGAAAGCTTAGAAGAGGCAGTGAGGAGAGAAACATGGGAAGAGACTGCTATTGAAGTGGGAGAAGTAACGTATCATAGTTCTCAGCCATGGCCTGGTATTACCTTTACTACTCTTTTATGACTGCATATTTCTTCAACTTCTCGCTTGCATGTCATTGATCTTACTGGAAATGAAACAAAGCGAGATATTTTGGTCATTTGTTCTTTAATCAACAAAACTAACAGCATTAACATTTCATTAGTCATATAGCGAGGACCAAAGATCAGCAACTTTTGGTAGTTTTAGGCTTTTAGCACCTTAAAGGTTAAAGTATATCCATTCCCAAACACAGACACTATAATTCATCATCTTTGGTGTAATCATTACTTTGGAATTTTGTCCATGGAAAAATGGAATCTTAGCAAAGTTCTTTCAAAATGAAAAAAAATTAGAAAACTTGTTTTGAAGGGTTTTTTTTTTTTATCTAATTGGAATATAAAGGGTGAATGAAAAAAAATAAAAACAACTACTAATAAAACAGTTTTCTGAAGTTTGAAAAATTTGGAAAACTATTAATTCAGTTTTTTAAATAGTAGAAAAACTCAAAACATGATTTTCCAAAATCATATATATGTTTTCTTTTGTAAGGAAAGAAAAAAAAAAGTATAACAATTCTATGAGTAGATGAATTCCCAAAGCCATAATGTTATCACTTCCTGCAGAATGCATGAGAACTAGAATTTTCATCTAATTTTGGTGCTTGTTATTCAATGAAAGTGCCACTGTCAAAAGTTTAGATTATTTTGCCTTCATTATAACCTCAAGTAATCTGGGATTCTGCAGTCACAATATTCCCCATTGATATTGCTACAACAACCAAGCTGCAATCCCAAACTAGTTGAGGGCAGTTATATAGATGCTTTTGTGCCATTTTTTGCGATCATAATCCAAATTCGATACCACTTCCATCCACATTATTTTGGTTTCCCTTTACCTCTTTCCACTATTAGCCTCTCAGTTCTTTGAATCAAGGCCAACATGCCCAAACCATCTTACTCTCTCTCGTTCTCTCTTATTGAGAGCTACATGGTTCTTTGACAAATGTGTTCATTGATAATTATTTGATCCTAATAAAGTTGCAGTCTAAAATTCATCAATTGTCCATCTACTTTAGACATTTGGTCACATCAGTACTTGGTCTCACTGAATCTATATGCTTCCATTTTAGGGAGATTTGAAACCCCCCCCCCCTCCCCAAAGAGGGAAAAAATGTAAAGAAATATGAAAATTTTTATGAAAAGAAAAAAAAAGGAATTGAGATTGTATCTAAAAGAAAAACTAGTGTAAAGTTAATTAATCAATAGCAAACTAAAAAATTATATTATTTTGCCTTTTGTTTTTGCTCCATCACTCATGGAGTTGGATGGAAGGTTTCAAAGTGTAAGGTTGTTTGACTGAATTATTTGTTTAGAGTTTGATTTGGCCTAGCCTAACAATTGGCTTCTTTTTTCTGTCTTTGTTTTAATGATTGATTAGAGTGCAGTTATTTTATGACTTCAATTTTGTCTTTTCATGCAAAATTGTTGTAGTTCTCGTTACTTTCTGATTTATTTATTTACAAATGCTGCTAACTTATTGTGCACCTGTTCTGGTTTCTTGTCAGTTGGCCCAAGCAGCATGCCATGTCAGCTGATGGTCGGATTCTTTGCATATGCAAAATCATTTGAAATAAATGTAGACAAGGAAGAGTTAGAAGGTATTTGAAGATTTAAAATTTGGTTGCTTATGCTTTGGCCTTTCTTTTTCCTGATGAAAATCTTTCTTTTTGTATACAAAATCACCTATTTGTGCTGTATGGCTAAAATTTCTTGGCAAAATAAGAGACTTCTTGTGACAAACTCTAAAACAATGTAGCCAAATTTATTACCTTTAGGTTGGCTGAATTTCCACACTGTATGGCTAAAAATTCTAGGCAAAATAAGAGAATTCTTGTAACAAACTCTAAAGCAATAAAAGTAGCCAAATTTATTACCTCTAGGTTGGCTGAATTTGTGCACATCTCAAATTTAGATGTGGCAAAGGTTTGGATAACTTAACTATAGAAAAGAAATAGTAAGGTTAACAACAATTACAAACAAATAAAACTAATTTAATTGAATCACCTAAACTCTTAAATGCAACCTAATTTATAGTTTCACGAAGTTGATTTGATTTTTGTTGGTGAGAATGTATCAATCTTAACTAGTTAAGACTAGTTATATTGGTATCCCTCATTTCTTTGTATTTATGTAATATATACTTTTTACTCTTTACTAGTTATATTAGTCTCCCTCGTTTCTTTGTATTTATGTAAAATATACTTTTTATTGGTGCTCTAATTGTATAGTTGCCATTTGAATTATGTTATAAGTTGTGATGGGGAACAAAACGACAACAATAGGAATATTATTTGACCATGTAAGAATTTTAATAATGTACGATTGTGCTAAATTTTTGGTATTTATAGGAATATTAACATTTATTATTTAGTAATTAAATTTGAATTTTAGTTTCTTATCAAATTTGTACTGTTATTATGTTTTCCTATTTTATTCATTTTGGGTGGCTATAAATACTTTTCCTATGTAGACATTTTGTTTGATCATTGTATATTGAATAAAATAAATTTGAGTTTTTTTTTAGAGTGTGTCTAAGTGACTTTTGGTGGTCTTGTTGGTAGTTCTGCATTAGTTTGGTCTTATAGAAATTCAACAGAGATTGTTCTCTTCCTCAATCTCGCATCTTTTTCTTGAATTTCTATAACGATTCAATAGAGATTCAACTAGGTTTATTCTTATTTCATAAGAAAAAAATAAAATAAAATTGCTATTGCGATTAAGAGTCCTTTTGATGCAAACATGAGTGGAGGATAAAGGAGTTTGTTACATGTTAAAACCCTTAAAGACCAAAAACATCATAAGTATATGGAGACTCTCAAAATACTTAATTTTATTAATTTATGTCTCTACTTGTCAAAAAGCTATTAGAACCTTTCATATTGAAAAAAAACTAGAAAACTTTAATAATACTAAATAGAAAAAAATAAACTAGGAAAAATATTCCCTTCAAGTAGGAAAAAAAAGCATCATAATATAGAATAGAAAAATATCTATTTTTCTAAAATAGCTCTTGTATCAACTTTCCTAAGTTGGAAGGAACTCGTTATTGAGCTTAGTTTTCAATTAAAAATTGCCTTGCATCAAGAACATCTTTTTGTATACGGACCCAGCTCACCCAATCATGGGTTTCTAACACCTTTGTACAAATCACCCAATCATGGATCCCTAACACAACATGTTTGTGTGTACTACTCCATCGTGGATTCCTAACACAATATCTTTATGTTAGTCATCTCATCATAGGTCCCACCACCAGGATTTCGATTGACAACAACTGAAATAGGCAAAATAACACACTAGTTCTTGGATGTCTTTTTCTCGAGGGAAACTCTTCATTCTCTCCTACACAAGCACATCCTAATTTGCAACCTCTTTTAGCCATGGCACACATAAAAACAAAATAACAACTAAGGATCATTGGGCTCTGATATCAATTGATGTAAATAAGAGTGAATGATAAAAGAGTTTGTTAAATGTCAAAACCCTCAAGGATTGAAAATACTATAAGTATAGGGACTCAAAATATTTTATTTTATTCATTCATGTCTACACTTGCCAATAAACTATTACTACACGTTATATAGAAAAAACTAAAAAACCCTAATCATATTGAATAGAAAAAAGAAACTAGGAAAAATATTTTCTTCAAATAGAAAAAAAGAAGAAAAACTAACTAGAAAAAAATCATAATAAAGAATAGAAAATTAAAAATTAGAAAATATCTATTTTCTAAAAAAGCTTATGCATCACTTGTAACAAAGAATTAAGAGGCCACAAATCCACTTACTTGGATGTAAAAAAATATTGGATATAGGCAATCTCATAAATCAAATCATTTGTGGTAAGCTATTTCTACTCTGGATTGTTGATAAAATTTATAGTGGTTTCAAACAATAAATTTTGGTGTTCTGATAAGAAAAGGGATGTCTAGCCTATGATCATTCTTTGGAAAATCATAGAAAATATAATTATGATTGGAGAATTGAATTCTTGGAGAATGAAAAAGTGAGCTAAGTTGAATTTTTTGGTTCGGTTCTCACATATTCTTTATCTCATGGGAAGGTTGTGTTACATGAAATATTTAGTGAGTATGGATATTTGGAGGATATATTCATGTTTAAGGAGTTTGCTTTAGTTCAATTTCAACATGTAAGGCATGCTATTCTAGCTTTATTTAGACATAATGGCACTCGAGTTTATGAAAATTGTTGTGTGAATATGTTGTGTGATGGATATTCGACTCATAGATTTAAGCTTAAGTTACAAATGTAGTACAATATTGCGAGTCTTATTGATTCCATCTATCCTTCAAAACGAAATTCAACTCATCACAAGAAATTGTTAATCAAGCTCCATTGGCTAGAAGCACTGGATGCCTACAAAATCACCAAACTTGTTACTTATTTTGAAACCCAAGCCCAAACTTCATAATTCTATTATTCTGAACATAGAGCAAAATTAGACAAAGTCAATGCTAAACTTGACTAGTTAATGATAGATGATGGGTGTCCTATGAAGCAAGAGGTAACAAATTGTAGAACTAGTTGATGAATACAATGTAGAAGTCCTTGGAGAAATCTTGTTGAGGGAAATTAAGAATGTGAAGAACCAAGATGGGCTTAGTTGCAAGGATGATGAAGTTAATGCAATGGATTTTGTGCAAAAATATTGATCCGCTACAAATTGAAGATTCCAAGTCTTCAAAGTTGAAGTTGATTGCATTGACTTTGTTGTTTCTCTAAATTTAGTATTGTAGATGAGAAGACTATCTTATTGCCTACATTGTTGTCTGAAGAAGTTTTAACGAGCTTCGGAGCATATGTAAGTTTCTAGATGTTCATACATGCATGTTCGTTGAGTTTTTTCCAACCAAGGGTGAATGATGGAAATAAAGAAAGACAACAATTAGATTATTATTTGACTATTTAGGAATCTATAACATATCATGAATATGACTGAGGAAGCAATTTTTGACATGTGGCATGTTAATTTGAAGACTTTTGAGCTTTCTAAATAAAGACATGTCTTTCTCTTATATGATTATAGATGAGTGGTAGGATAAAATGGTAAACTCGTACTTTTAATTTTATTTCCATGTCTCCTCATCTTGTATTGTCCTTTTTTTAAAATATTTCATACTAAAATAGGGTTTTTTTTTTTTTTCCCTTTCAAACATCCTAAGTTTTTCCCCTGTTTTTCATTTTGATGCATAAGGCACATGGAATGTCTATAGAAGAGGGGGGAAACCTAATGCTACAACAGGCACGGCTATGCAGCTCTTTACTTAGAGCTAACATGGATTAGTTTACTAGTTATAGAGTAGGAAAAGTTGACTAGCCAACTGTAATATTAAGAAAGTGACTTGCAACTAGGATCAACTGTGGGTATACATATTGGTTGCAATCCTCACTTCTAATGGATGGTTTTAGTGAATGAAACATAGATTTTCAACTTTCAAGGTTAGGGTGTGATGCATAATATCTTAGGTGTGAAATCTAGGAATTCTTAGGAGTGTGATGCTAGGTTTGTTTTATCCTTTACCTACTTAATTCCTCATTTCTTATTTGCTTATTTTTCTAAAGCATAACTTGAGCTAAATACATCCCATTCCCCATTTCCTAATCCATCAAACCTACGTAACTTGTAAAAGGCTAGTATTTAGATGTTATTATGGAAGATCCCACATCATATTTTGTATCAAAGCATGTGCATTTGGCTTGACCTTAATTAGAGCTAACCTATACTATTTTACAAGGTAATAGAATAGGCTTTATTCAATTCACTAAAACTATCCTTCAAAAGTGGGATTACAACCAATGCATATAAACTAATAAGTAAATGCCCTAGGAGGTGCAATTTATGTATTCTTTATATCTCGTAATATAAAAATATAATAACAAGATCCATAATTGAAATTGACAATTTTGTATCAACGTGATGGTTTAAAGTTCTTAGTACTAGGAATAAGAGTTTTATTTATTTATTTATCTATCAATTTTAGTTATTTGGGTTTTGGAAGTGTCAAATGAAACAAATTATCAATTTGAGTTTTGAGTTATTCTTTAGCTAATGTTTATACTTTGGAAAGTTTGTAGAACTTTTTTAAAAATTTTCGTACAATATAAAGGAAATTATTACGTAGTTAAATTTTGATAATTGACTTTTCTTCTTAAACTCAATATACAACCTCAATGATATAAATAAGAAAATCAATTTGAGGTTGTCTAAGAAAATTACATTGCTAAATGAAATTGAATTTTTTTCCTAAATTATAATTGCCGAGGTGAAGAATTTTAGATTTAATTTGTGTGGAAATTGTTTATATAAAAAATTTATGATGCCTAATGCATTTTGTGTTTAGATATCAAACCATATATTTAATAATTAACAGAATTTAGTATGTTCAACAAATAGCAATTGATGATTTTGGTATGTAATATTTAACTATAAATAGATGATAATATGTTTCTTGTGCAAAAAAATCTGGTCTAATGATATTGATGCCAGTAATGCATTATCTTGATTTTTCTATTTTACTATATCATTATCAACACCAATACCATTTAGTGTATATCTAATAATTGTTTTGGCCATGTCAACTAATCATGCAAATATTCTCATTTACTTCACCTATTCACTAAATTATATCTATTTTAAAATGGTTTTATATGATTTATGTGAAAAATTAGCTAAAAAATGATTTTGAAAATAAAAATTACTCAATTAAAAAAGAAAACAAAATTTATAGGTTCTTGAAGCAAAATGAGAGTTGTTAACTAGTTTTAAATATAAATTGTATGAATGATCTATAATTTATATTTAATAAATATAGTTTTAAAATTCTGTGGAAAAATATTTTTAGAATAAACAAGAAAAATAGTGATAGAAACAAAATAATATTTTTTGAAAGTAGACATCACCTTAGTTTTTCCTTATCATGTTAATACTGTTGTTAGGTTCTCCTATTTTATTTTGTTTGGGTTTTTATAAATAAACACCTGATGCATACTTTCAGATTTAATTGTTGAACATATAACAAAATAAACTTGAGTTCGAGCCTTTGTTGTTTTGCTAATCTTGTTGGTTATTCTATACAATGTAGTGGAAGGATTTATTTTAATTTTTTATAATCATAATTTTAGCACTTGGGTTTTTGAAAAATTTGAGTTTTTCTAATTTTGTTTTTGTTTTTGTGGTTTTAAAATCAATCAATCAAGTACCTCCATTTCAAAAAAACTGTGAGTATTGTTACAATTAGAAGTGTATTTTGGAAGTAGATGTATTCACTCGATCATCTGGAAAAGGTGCTGTTTCCTAGACTAATTCAATTATGCGGGATTAATTTTAATTCTGTGTTTTTCTTGTCAATTTTCATACTGATTCAATAATGTGTGGTTTCTCATATTTTGCTTGATGCTAAAGGTCCTTTTTCTTATCATCCTTTGTCCTACCGATACTTTCAGATTTTATGCTACTTACCCCATCAAGTAAAACTACTCTTTGTATAACTAGATGTTTGAACTTGACTATAGTAAAAGGTACAAAATAGTGTTTCTTTTACATCATAGTTCAAGACTCTTTGGAAGCTGCGAGTCTCAAGATCCCTTTTGAGGATTTGGCTACACTCCACTTTCGATTAGTTAAACTTCAGCAAGCTTGCGTTTAATAGAAGTGGTTGCTTTAGTTTACAGTTGGATATGACTTGTAGAGATGTGGGAAGAGGCTAATATTTTGAGTTTTGAATCGTTTTAGATGCTCAATGGCACAGTAGAGAAGATGTCCAAAAAGCATTAATGTGTGCGGAATACAAGAAGGCACGAAGAACAGCAGCGGCCAAGGTAGAACAGATGTGCAAAGGAATTGAGAAAGGACAGAGTTCATCATCAGATTTTAATTTAGAAAGTGGGGAACTTGCTCCAATGTTTTTTCCTGGACCCTATGCAATTGCGCATCACCTAATCACATCCTGGGCAAATCAAGGCTCAGCATTTGATGCAGTACAACTGAAACAACCACCGAGTAGTTCAGAGTCAAATTTGTAGCTCCCATCCTTCACTCTTGCAGAAAGAGTATTTGATTCTATCCTTCACTCTTGTTTCTGAAGAGCTTAGAGACAGTATTTGATTTCTGGGTTACAAATGTTGCAATAATCATTGATTAGGAAAGCGACACCCTTTGTTGTTTCTGGGAGGCTGCTTCATAGAAACATCCAGTGGGTGTAATCGATTCAGATTTTCTATTTGTTTTGTTGCAGTCCGGATTCTTGTCATCATGTGCAGTTATATAATGAAACTAGATTTTCTCCGTACCTTCTGGGATAATATTGCAACGAGTTTATGTAGATTAATACATAGCATAGGTAATCAGGCGCAGCATTCCTCTCATCCAGCTTTCTGCGTATGCTCGTCGCCAGGCTTATTTTAAAGCTTATTACTTTCAGCATTTTTTTCTGACGGATGCATTCAGCTCAAACAGTTTTATGGAATGCCATCAAGTGATCCTTGCACGCCGGCCCGGAACCCTATGCCCTCGCATAGAAGAAGAGAATTGTCACAAGTAAAATGATCCTCGCCTCAAATTCAAACCACACACCACGTTAGGAAAGAACCATTCTGAGACTCGTGGACAGCCGGAACCTGAAGTTTTCATCACTGAATGGATTACCAACGCCATCAAAATAGAAAGATAATTTGCTCCCATCAGTCCATTAATTTATTAACTATAAACTAAAAGAATCACCCTTGTACTGTGTATTGCACGT
>Ga0325410_1007291_pt1 | contig 12089 bp, 4 predicted proteins | sample PopdelMetagenome_16_FD_206182 | JGI IMG/M metagenome (GOLD analysis project Ga0325410, IMG submission 206182) | Populus deltoides microbial communities from Bellville, Georgia, United States - Xylem-PdIQD-R3 | ecosystem: Host-associated > Plants > Phyllosphere > Stem > Wood/Secondary xylem... | reverse complement strand
TTTTTTTAAATAAAGATTTATCATCATTGAATTTAGAATATTCATGAGAACTTTCCTAAATAAATTTTGCATATTATGCTCATATATAATGATTTATAAAATAATTATTAATATTACCATAAAAAATTATAATAAAACTATAATTTAGAATTTTTTTCTAAATTTAAAAAAAAGTGCAACAAGGTGCTTGAACTTAAAGAAGAAGCTTGTGCATCACGTTTAGAGCATGTTTAGAAATGAGGTCCAACCCGTGTTTTTAAAAAAATTAATTTTTTTGTTTAAAATTAATATTTTTAATATTTTTTGATCATTTTGATGTGCTGATATTAAAAATATATTTTTTTTAAAAATATTATCTTTATATATTTCTAAAAAAAAACTTTAAACACAACTAATATTACAATATCAAATAAACTCAAAAAAAAAAAACCAGCCTAGGTTTATATTCCGACTTTCTGTATTTTTTCTTAGCATTCAAAAAAATGAAGCATGAAAAATATAATATAGAGCCGAAATATAAAATTATAAAACTAGAGGACCCCATAAATTCGCAGAGGATGAACTTTGTTTTGTGTTTCAAAATATTTTTTTTTAAAATTAATTTTTTTTATTTAAAAAAAACAACTATATCAACTTCACAAATATCCCCTGAAAAAGCTTCCCTATGAAAACCACAATGTCAGCAGCAGCACAGCTCTAAACCCAGTAAAAACTCTTAAACCCTCTCTTGCCTTCTTCTCCTTCAAAACCCAAACGCATTCTCTACAAAAATCCTACTTCCATTCTTATTTTCAGCTGAATTCTGTGTAAAAAGCTAAAGCCATAGTTGGTGAGGAGAAGTGATATGAAGTTATGGCTTACTACTACAAGTCATTGAATCTCCACCACATGTGGAAAGGAGGGTTTCACTGTGTGGGAGGAAATTTTGCAGCAGCGAGTCGGATTGCTGGCTTTAATAACCTTTCCAATTTTAAGAGAAAGGTTTTTCTGTCTCGTCCTTCATCAGCTGTTCTATCAAACAAGGTAATGCTAATACTTTGTTATCTGCCATTTCTGATTAAATTAAATTTGTGGGTTTTGAAAAGACTCAACCTTATTGTTTTTTTTTGTTATATTTTAATTCTTTAAATTAGTTCTTATGCAGGATCCTTTTTTTTTGCGGGGATATTGTTTTTGACTTCTGGGTTTTGTTTTGTTTAGGGCTACTGTAGTTTATCTCAAGTTGTTTCTGCAATTCCTCAAAGTAATGTACTAACCTCTTCCAAAAGTGAAAACGAGGTGGTCCACCAAGATTTGGTCAAGCGTGAAGAAAATGCCGCGGAGGCTAATAATCCTTCAAATGGAAGAGTAATGCTTATAGATGGTACATCGGTCATTTATAGAGCTTACTTCAAGCTTTTAGGTATGTCATGGTATTGGCTGTTTTTTTTTTTAATTTTTAATATTCATGTTGAATTATTTTACCAACGGAAAAATTGAAGTTTAAGTTTTTTTGCGGATTGTTTGATTGGTTCTAGGAAATTATTGTTACACCTTTTGACCAATTGTATTGTGGTGTCATTTGTATGTCTGTCTTTGTTTGGTGATTTTTGTCTGCAATGTCAGAGTTTCATGTGCCAGGAGGGCTATTCTATATTTCAATTAGTGTAACTGCTTATATGAGATTAGACTAGATATTACAATGACATTCGCTAATGGATTAGATATTTCAGGATGCGTTAGGCAGTCAGATTATATACAATGACTGGGCAAGTCTGTTGAATGTATAGATAAGGACTAATGATTCTATGGGTTTATTGTCTACTCTCTACTCAAGTCTCACTGTCTATTGAGCTCAGTAATGTGTTTCGGAGATTTGAAGAGAATAATCTTTAACATCATTGCATACTCACCATCTAAGATTTACACTGTGTTTCGGAGGTTTGAAGATAATGATGATGTTTGAACGTATTGCCTGCTTACTGTCTCAATCATCATTGAGTCTCTTGTCCAATACAATATTAGGAATTATTTTTGCCTTCATAAATTTTGAAAATTTTCTTGGCTGGTCTTTACTTCATGGATCTATGAAGTTTCTTACTCATACTTCATTGATGTTGAGAATTTCTCCATTTTTGATGAATTATTGCTCATAGCTATAGAGAATACGCATCAGATTTTAGAATGAAAGTTGAAATATCAGCATATGACTTATCTGTTTCTGAAATTTGGATTTGTCGTGATCATTGGCTATCTTTTAAACTACAACTACCTTTAGTTTCAGGGTGCACCCTAGATCTAGTATATTTAAATTGGACCAGTCTTGTATTTTAGCTTATCATGACTTTGTCTTCTTTTGATTGTGAGCAGCAAAGGTGCATCATGGTCATCTAACACATGCAGATGGCAATGGAGATTGGGTTTTAACTATATTTTCTGCACTATCTTTTGTAAGTGTATTCTTTCAGTCTTATGATTTCCTATTATTTAGGGACTGGTTTGGTTGCTGTCCACAGTCCTGTGAGCTGGGCCACATGTACTGACACTGTAGAGTAGAGTCTACACTCTAGAGACAGAGAAAGGAAACAAAGAAGGAGAGATATAATCACACAATACACAGATAACTCAACCTTCACATTACAGACTCAAATCAAAAGTCACATAATAATCCTCTATATTATTTTGAGAAGAGTGCATAAATACTTATAGAATTATCAACGTAACCCATTGTTTAAGTTCTTAATGTCTAAAGCATATCTCTATTATTTCTCTTGCAGATAATTGATGTCCTGGGATTCATGCCTTCCCATGCAGTGGTATGACATTTGCTTTATGCTTATATGTGTATATTTCATTCAATCACATTACACAATGAAGATAAATAAGTTGTGCATTGCTATCTATGTGCATTAACGGTTCTGTTTTGGCTGACTTTTTTGTTCAAAGAAGGAATGATTTAATGTAACTGTAGTAGGTGTTATTAGTGATAGCAAGAGGCTGAGAGCTACTAAAGGTATCCACATTTTACATTCCGACACGCACAAAATTTAGTAATTTGCTGGATCAAAATTTCATCTGAAGCACGAAATTGATTTTCATAGAAGGAAAAAAAATGCTGGATACATTAAATTTAGATGGTAGTCTTCTATGGGCTACTGCTTTAACCATAGTTCAATTGGTTGGACTCGCAAAATAGTGTGGAATGGGTTTAGCAAGTATAGGGGGGCCATCAACCCTAAAAAATATTATTTTAAGTGGAAAGTGTCTGGACAAAGATTTATAACCATGTCGCTTGTTATTAGCAGTTAAAACTCTTAGTTTCTGTCTTCAATTTTTCTCAAACATGAGATTCACCTCTCTAATATTTGATTTGTTGAATCTCTCTGAAATGTGATATTGCTTCCCTTATGTATGATTTATTGGTAAAGCCTTTTGATGCTAAGTTGTCTTAGTGTTGCCTTTTGGACACAGCTTACAAGATTCACCAGTACTCTCTAATCCAAAGACTATGATTTAGACTCTTGTAGCTGATAAATCAGTTTTTCATAACACTGTGAACTTCATATTCTGAAGAGTGGCTGATGCATGGTGTTACATTTGGTTAGAGATTATTTACAGTCAGATTATGATCATTACGTCCTCCAGATCTATTTGTAAAAGAAATGATTCTGTAACCCAACCTTGGTTACACTGGCGCTAGGTTTCATCTATATTTGCACTATCAAATATATATTACATATAGTATCTGCCTTTAACTTACATTGAATATAGCTTTGCATATTATCTTTCATAATAGTGTCAGTAACTTTTGTTTTTGGAAGGGTTTTGCTGCTTCTTCTTTTGCACATTAAACTATTGTTTTCTCTTTCCTTTTTATCATTCTCCTTAATTAGATAGTTTACTTATCTATTGGTTATTATTTTTCATTGCAGGTGGTGTTTGATCATGATGGTGAGATATAAATTCTCTGATATTTTTATTAGTAATTGATTCTCTCAAATTGTTGTTTGTGCTTCTTGCTCTAAAGTATTTCAAGCTGTTTGATGTTTTACTTGGAATCTCCAACTACATGATCTCAACCTCTTAAAACTGGCCATGATGATTTTTATCTTTGTCTGGGTGAATCTGCAACAAAATGATTTTAGTGAATGGTTTGATTCCCTGTGCCCTCAGACATGTTGACTCTAAATTCCCTTTCCTGCCTTTGGTACAATAGATATCTCTTTTCTGCAGAGTTACTTGTCAAATTGTGGTGGGTTTGAGACTCAATTCCTGTTCAAAGCATGCAAAACCCATATAATCTACGAAGGAAGATAGTTCCCTTCGATGAACTTATTCCTCACTCTTCTGTTTCTCTTGTGTTTGTCTCATGTTTGGTTGCTGAAGTGTCATTCCTTCATTCCTGTTCATTTCAAGTCTGACTTTTGGAAAGAGATGAGAGCTCAAATCTATGATTTAATATCAACAATAGGCTGGACATTGTGAGTACATGGACACTGATAAAACATTTAGTTGAGGTTCAATGTTAACTTGTTGTAGGCTAAATGTTGGTGTGCTACGCTTCTGTCTTATAAGTTAAATAACACAAAGGTTTTCTGATACATGACAAGAAAGAGAGATTCCAGTTTGTTGGCTGCATTATTATGTTTGCTCAGTTTAATACTTGCAGATAACAAAGTGTTCTTAACAATATAAAATAATTCTTAGCTCGGTTTGCATCCGTTTCTCGAGCCTCAGGCTTTAGATAAAAAAAAGTTTTATTGACAGCATAAAACAATCCTTTAGCTCTGTAGGCATCCATTTCTTGAGCCTTCTCACTTTGAAGAAAAGTGATACTTCAATAGCATGGGCAGCTTTTAACCAACTCATAGAAAAGTTAAGAGATGGCTTTCCTGTGGTGCCATGAATTGAACTGGAACTGATCTTTACAGAGTTTGCCAATAATAGGGGTTGACAAACTGAAATCAGGAAAGAAAACTATTCCATGTATTAGTGGTAGCCTGTCCTATTGAGCTTAGGATATCAAAGATAGGCAATGTTGTGACTTTGAAATTGCAAATGTCAGTCAAAAGAAATCCCAAGAACTGATGTTCTCTTATCTTAGAAAATACATGAATCCAGAACCTTATGACTGGAAGCTTTCATGCAATGTTGCAGTTGACTGGGACTCTGTCATGATTTTCTTGTGTGTTGGGGTTACTGCATCAAAACACAGCAAACACATGGTACTTTGCATTGCCAAACACTGCTGAAATAACAGGAAAGCAGCATAAAAAATCTTTCACTTGCATAGTGCTACAGTTAAGGGATTGAAAGTTGCAATGGGGTTGACTGCTTCACATTTTCCAACGTCTAAAGCATAGCTGGAGGATAGCTCTGGCTCAGTGAATTAATTTCACAGGAAGAAAGAACCCTCTATAGCACAAACATCTTTCTTTCACAACTTTTAGAGGTTTCTCTATGTATTACATTTGGACCTGACAAAAGATATCCACAAACTACCTTTGCAGGATTCTTGGTCCAATGAGTACCAAAATGTTGGGGCATAATTTGCCTAGAATTTGGAGGGTGCCTCGTCCTTTTCACTGGAATTATGCAGAGGGAGCAAAAATTGTTGATTTCCTAACGTTTCAGCTCCTTGTCTAGTTCACAAATCAAAAGTGTGCTAACATGCAATTGTTCCATCCCAAACTGTAAAACCCTTAAGAATTTAATTCAGTGGTCAATTTGCGCATAATATTTAAACTGTGTGTCAATTTGTTAATTCCTAATCATTATATAAATGGGACTTTAAGTTGGTTGAAAACGCTTTCAGAAGTAGAAATCTTTAAGAGGGCATCTCAAATGTTAGATGATGAATTTGGGCCATCCAGCTTGTTCTCCTATTTTCTAGTCAGTGGTCAATTTGTACCAGTTATGGGGTATTGGATAGTGAAACTGTTGTTCAATGTGGAATTTTGATAGACCAAACTTTTACTTTTCCTTTTCAGGAGTACCGTATGGAAAATCTAGTGTTTCACCCAACAAAACTGTCATGGAAAAAGGTATGTCAGTTTATAATTCTTTAAAATCTTTTCATAATGAATTTAACAATCTGTAAGAAATAAGAAACAACATTTATAGGTGAATCCAGATAATTATGGGTGATGTTTGCTGGTTTTACACTGAGTCAACTGTGCAGACGAAGAAACTTTATTTGAGTGCAAGGCATGTCATTGTTGTGGTGTGGGCAATTCATGCCTTTTCTCAAATCACTTATAAAGGTGTCTGACTTTAGAATCAAATTGAGCGTCTTTTTGTTTTTGTTTTTGTTTTTTTCGCTTTGCTTTCATGAATAATATGTTATTTTATGGCAAAAGATAATTCTTTTCTTTATCATGCTTGGTCTCAAAATGCTTATAAATTGCTTTAATTAATATAGGGCTGTTTAAGAATTTTAATAATGTTGATTTCCAAAGTTTCTGATCCTAGACTTTTTAACGAAAGCAAAAAAGTGACGATAAGGCAATTTAGTTTGAGTAGATTTGATTGGCTGCATAATGGACTGGGTCATTATGAATTTCAGTAGATTTTATTTTGCGTGAGCTTAACTGGCTGCATCAAACCTCCAACATGTACGTGCTACAAATGTTCAATGAATGTGGAATACAATTCACATGGCATGAACTTGACTTACTCTGAATCGTTATGTTTGTCTTTTGTGACATTAGTTTCCTCTACTGTTGGGTGATACAAAGAAGGAGTTTATGACACATCTAAGAGCACATTTGTGATTCTCTTAAGCAGCATATGAATACACTGTAGATGGATCATAAATGTTGACTTGTGGTTAATGGAGGTCATATGAATCCATTTCTCATTAATGAATATAGTGAGGAGTTTTAGAAGCTCAGCCTGATGGGCTGTGAATTCAGCGCATGGTTCTTAGGTATTTGGATAGACATGGAAAACCATTTGCAGGGCCTTCCAGTGATCAAACAAACTTCAAGACTATTTTATTTCTGTTCCTGTTTTCCATGTAGTCTTTGTAACTTCTATGCTTCAAAATGGGATAAGGCGACAGCCTATAATTGCTTCTAGTACTTTAAGATAACAGACATCCTATATTTATGCAAACAAGCTTCAAGAAGTAATTTCTAGTTTAATTCTGGCATGCTTGCCTTTTCAACTGTTAATTATATGTGCTGTTTGTGACTGCCATGTTCATTTGGGCACCAGGATACATGATCATGGATCAAACCTGAAACGCATTCTGAAATATTATTGAACATTCATAAAAAAAAGAAAAAAATGGATCATGAAATGTTTCACCTAACTTAACTCTCAAGGGCAAAATATTATACCTTCAAGTGAATTTTCCATGGTAATTCCAAATGATTATTTTTTTGTTCATATCGTTTATTCTATTGCAATGGAACAGAATAATAATAAAAAAGAGATCAATATATTCACAGACTAGGTTGGCACGTAGACTTCCATCTTTGCCAATACATCTGTACCAAAGTCCTTTTTAGCTGGTGCCAGTGGAGGGCCTAGAGCTAGTTTGGATGGAGAAGGTTGATTTTATTAGGTTTCTGGAAAAATAACTTGACTAGGATCAACTAAATGAGGTTTTTTACTGCAACTGCTTGGGAATGTGTTCAGAGTTCCTTTTCCACTGCTTAGCTCTGCTAAGGTGCTCATTGCAGTCTTGTCATTGTCTGTTTCTTATGATTTTACACCTATAAAATTACTCTAATGTTGCCATCTCTCACAATATTCTCTTGTTTTTTCCACCCGTGCACATTTGCATTTTGTGTGCTTGATCCTCCCCAAGAAAAAAAAAAAGGTCCCCAAGTGGAGGCTACTTTACAAGTTAGTTTTCACAAATCAAAATCAGCTGATTGGATTTATCATATTCTTTATTTTTTGAAGGCTTGAATTTTCGCCACACTTTATATTCTTTATACAAGAGCAACCGCCCTCCTACGCCTGATACTGTCATCCAGGGACTTCCATATTTGAAAGCTGCTATCAAAGCTATGTCCGTTAAGGTGATTGAGGTAAGTAGCTATATCTTGCAGTTTTGTATAATTGATCAACTCGGATTTCTCATGGTAATCAATTATGATTTTATGTGAAGGCAGGTACCTGGGGTAGAAGCAGATGATGTCATTGGAACATTGGCTGTAAATAGTGTCAAGGATGGGTTTAAGGTAATTATCTGAGCTCTATTTCTCAAATACCTGAGAGTGTATAATGAAATCTAACCACAATCATCCATGGATTTTGTTTTCGTGGAGAGAAGATGGATAATGTTTTGAAAATGATTTCCACTGTTTCCCAAGGATCTAGTCATTGTGGGCTCCCCCCTCCTTTATGGAATAAAATCGAAACAAACTATTAAAATAAGAAACTGTCTATTGTCTTGCTTACATAGCTACAGGCACACAATGTAACTTAGTATGTTATATGCTTCCTTTCAACATGGTTGTATCTTGCTTTAGTTGTGTTTGTTTTTTTTTCCCCCTCAACTGCCTTTCATATATGTGTTCTAGTCTACAGGTCAATGAAACTGTTTGGCTTCTCTATTGTTTGCCTTTTCTCTTATACTTACTCTATAATCAGCCTATTTATGTATTTTATCTAGGAGGTAGACAATTCATCTTGATTATCTTGTTTTTTAACTCCCTGGAGAAGATCTTTTCTTGTTTGACAGGTTATGAATAGTTAATTTTTTTCCCACTATTTTGAGTCTCACACTAATTTATTTTTCTCATGAACTCAAAAACAAAATTTTTTCCTTCCAGAACCCTTCTATCCACTTTCATATGAAAAACAGGAAAAATGCTTTTTGTTGATAAATTATACCCAGACAAACATATCTCATCTTAAGCCCAGAAACTGATAGTCTTCTGCTTATTTGTTAATATTAGCATTAATAAGCTTTTTCTGAAGTGTTCACAAGTGAAAGATTTGGCATTAGGAGTAAACTGCCCCCTTTGTTTTGTTTGTTTTATTGTATATAGTGTTTTTTTCCCCAAATGATTTTTGACCATTTTACCATACAACATAGAAATCTTTTAGCTAAACATCTATCACATTCATCCTTCAGCTTTTGGAAGGTTAACTTTCTTTGCTTGATTTTCTTAATCAGTTTGAGTAGTTAAAACTGAGTACCTTTAAATTACTGTTTGCCTAAAAGCTCCTATGTTATTTTTTCTTGCCACCGTCGGTGTCTCGTGATTGTGCTTATTTTGTAACAGGTACGGGTTGTTTCTCCGGACAAAGACTTTTTTCAGATTCTTTCTCCTTCATTACGTCTTTTAAGGATTGCACCACGTGGCCTTGAGTTAGTAACCATTCAACTTACAACATCATGCCTGCATTATATTTGTTAACATTTGAGGTTTGAGTGATCAGAAATTCTTGGAGTTTTCTGAAACCTTTTCTTTCTGCGAATATGTTCTTTCTTATCATATAAAGTCATGTTATGCAAAGCTGCGATCAACTTTTTCATCCTGCATGGCTTAGAAATAACGTCATTTTGGTGATAATGAATTGGATTTCATTTATTATGATTCCACTAGTGGATTTGAGTTTATTTTTTTATATTTATATAACTTGATGAACAATCTTCAGAACTAATAAACGTGAAGTTTTTTAAGTTCAAAGCAATTGGATGTAAACTGAAAATACAGAACCATGAAAAATATGAAGATTTATGTTTGTTCTAGATATCTGTCATGAGAAAAAAAGAGAGTTAAAGGGATACTATGTAACTTCATAAGCTGGTTTTGGCTGAGATATATTTTATGTTCAAAGCAATTTGATGTAAACTGAGAACACAAGAACCATGCAACATTGAAGGAAGAATTTACACATGTTCTTTGTATTTATAGCAGTGAAAAAAAAAAAAAAAATACTGCAGAGCTGCATAAACTGGTTTTGCATTTAATATTCTTAACATACCATCGAAATATATGAATTTAAAATTCTATATGTATAACACAGAACATATAATTACCTGCCAACATTTGTTTATTCCAAATTTAAGTTTTATTCTTTATTCTTTTCTTAAAAAATTTGGTCCAATTAATATCTAGAGCCTACAACCAGCTGTTCCAATGCCAGGACACCACCCATGTCTTTAGCTTATGATCTTGTAATAGGACATATGAGTGTAAATTCTGATGTCATGCTCTATTAGACTTTGATTTGCTTATGGGTTCTTCCTAAATAAAATTTCAAATTCAGTTGAACTTGAAGGCAATGTTAGCCTAATAGTAAGGGGTGTGCAAACAGTTTGACTGGTTCAGTTTTCAATTTGGTTTTTAAAAACTGAAACCAAACTGAATATGTGAGAAACCGAATTATGTAAAACTGAAATATTTCTGTTTCGTTTTTTATTTCAATACAAACAAAACTTTCTATTCTGAAACATTTCATCCTTTTTGACTATTTCTCGAAAATAAAAATTGAAAGAAAAGGGAAAGAATTTGGTTTTTGTTTGTTTGTTTGGTTTTCAAACTGTACCAAAATTGAAACTGAATTACCAAACCAAACAATTTCAGTTTATGATAGGGTATTTAAGAATTAATGATGTAATAAAACAAGTTATTCATATGAGTGCAAATTAATGAGTCACCTGTTTAGTTACTTTTGGTGGGTTGTGATTGTGCTTCATGCTACCTTGAATAACTTAATTTCTTTAATTTTGGCTTGCTTTTTCGGAATTTTGATCTGTTTTTATAGAGTAGTGCTGTAGTTTCATATTTTGCTTTGCCCAGGATGGTTTCATTTGGAATGGAGGATTTTGCTGAAAAATATGGAGGATTGAAACCTTCTCAGTTTGTTGATGTAATGGCTCTTATGGGTGACAAATCTGATAATATTCCAGGTTATGCTACACATCTCTCATTAGTTAAATACAGTCCGATGTTCATGATATGAATTTTTCACAGACAGCTAAATGTCATTTCCTTTATGATCTCTTTACATGTGTATCTTCTTCCAATGACTTATCATTGAACCTCCTTTACCATGATGTTCATCATTCATGTATTTTTTTCACTGGAGGAATACTAGATGTGAATAAAATGAAAAATAAAATCCTGAATTTTGATGAAATGTTGTGAAGGTCGGCTCAAACTTGTGTCTAGCCTCTGCTTAGTTTCTGGAATGAGCAATGGAAATGAGCTAAAAATGTTTAAACCTTTCTCTAAAATGAAGCAATCTTCTAGAAGTTTTAAGGAATTCTTTTTTTTATGAGATTCAAATATTCTAAAGGTTGATTTATTGATGTTCCATCATTTAATAATTGCAGGAGTTGAAGGAATTGGAGTTGTCCATGCTGTGGAACTGATCTCTAGATTCGGTATTGGCTTAGAATATGTTGGAAAATGTCATAGGGTGAACATGTTGCTGAACTATTATGTGATGACATTTGTTATGAAATATTTGTTTTTTCTGCCAAAAGTGATTGCAAGCTTTTTTTGTCTGTCAATGTGGGATTTTCTTTTTTGGCCCATATAAGTGTGTTTCTTGATATACTGACTTGCAATAATCTTCACTTCTTTTTCAGGCACGTTGGAGAATTTGTTGAAATGTGTTGATCAAGTTGAAGGGGAGAGCATTAGAAAGGTAGAATCTTCAACATGAATCAAGTACTTGCTAAAATCATATCCTTTTCTTTTCCCTTTAAATCTTTATCATTTTTTGTTGGTTGTTCCCTTGTTTGACACTTGCAATGAGATGAAATATCTTCCGTCAATTTTTATCAAATCAGTTGTGCTGTATCTAGTCACTTTATTAGAATCCATCTCTGTGTGTTTGTTCTGGGGGTTGCTGTGGAGTCTGATAGTGGGTTCTTATTCAGCAACTATTGGGGGTGGGCTTGTAATGGCTTTCTCTTCTTCCATGTGCTTGGGGATGTTGCATGCATTATTGATAATGATGTGCAACTCTCCTTGAAAAGAGGATGTAGAAGTTTGTCATCAAGGATATTGCACCTCTCGTAAATATAAGTTAATTTATCATGTCATGATCTTGTGCTCATGAAATTTGAGATAAATGTAGCATGATATTAGCTTTTATTTAAAATTCTGTGACCGTTTATGTGGCTGACTCAT
>Ga0325410_1007290_pt1 | contig 12089 bp, 10 predicted proteins | sample PopdelMetagenome_16_FD_206182 | JGI IMG/M metagenome (GOLD analysis project Ga0325410, IMG submission 206182) | Populus deltoides microbial communities from Bellville, Georgia, United States - Xylem-PdIQD-R3 | ecosystem: Host-associated > Plants > Phyllosphere > Stem > Wood/Secondary xylem... | reverse complement strand
AAACAGATTTGGAACTCACCCTGTATTCGCCCATTCTCCAACCCAGCCAAATCCATGATGAGCTCTGGTTAAGTGCATGCAAAAAATGTTAACACAAGGATAAATAATTGCAAACAAGCCAACAAGAGAAGAAACATTGTGACTATTAAAATCTCTAAATAACTTTTAGCTCCTGCTTTAAAACTGTTCACAAGGACCATACAGTTAGGGTGCTTTGATGAGCGGATGGGATGAGAATGGATAAGAAAAGGTACAACACGGGAGGAGGTGGGACAGAAGTTTGGGTATGGTACAAGACAAAAGCTGCTTTTCATCCTGTCCCATGTGCACATCAAACTCCAATACAAGTAAAGTTATCCTGCAATGTCTTGTCCAGTCCCATGTACAAAAAACTATCTAACTTCACCTAAAGTAATAATTTGTCAGATTGTTGTTGCTATTAGTGCTTGTGGTTAACATAATTTGTGAACTTGAATGAAATTGAGCAGATGATAAGATGAGGTATCATGGGGTACAGACTAGCCGAGGTAAAGAAATCTAGACTGGGGGCTGGAATCTTACTTGTTTGTGTTGGTAGCAATAGGAACAAGCCAATGCAAAGTTTTCTCCATTTCAGCTTTGATTTGTGAAACTGTAAGCTGCAAGAACAGCATTTGAAAAACTAATTATAAACAATGCATTGACAAGAAAATGACTAGAAGTGTATTTTTAAGAGGATTCTTCAACTAGCAGCCCATTGAAAACAAACAAAGATATCATATCAATGAACAAGTCAGCCCCATGACAAGATCAAATGATACCTCTTCCTTAACTTGAAATGACAGTAATTTTGAGCGCAAAGCAGATTTTATATTTGGTGGCAATCCCTGGTACAAAGCATCCCTTGTATTTGGAGGCACAGAGCTTGATCGGGACACCTGGTCACATTCAGGTATTAGATCAGAAAACCTCAGAAGCTGTGGTTTGAGATACAGAAACAAAATCCTTAATAGGAAAGATAAAAGGATATCAAATCTGGGTGAAATCATAAACTCACAAGAGTATCAATTTGGGTGATAATATTTGCATAATGCAATGCAAGACCAGCAGGCCCCAACTTTTTATGGTTCAAAGAACTTTTTACTGGTCTATCGCCATCTGCAAGTGAAAACATCAGTTAACAAACCCAGCAAATAGCGAGATAAATTTCATACTATTTCATTGTTCCAAGCAAGGAAACATAGAGAAGTGGGGGTGTGTGCGTGAGTGTCATGCATTAAACATTTTCATTAACAAGAAATTTAAAACTCAGTTTGGATTGCTCACCAGCACTACCAAAGGCTTCATGAATCTCCAAATGCAAGAAATGGACAATATCTACCAATTTCTCCATCACCTACACAAACATGTTAGATTTATGTTGCAATATCACTATGAATAGTTTCAATAAAAAAAAAAGGATTTATTGTGTGGCTATCACTTGACAGATGTGGAATATGCATAGTCCATCCAACATTAGGAGTGCATCACTGCATCATTGTGGTAGGATCAGAAAACACAATGATCAATGACGGTTCATAAATATAAGAACCACCAGAATAAGAGCATATTTCTGTCCAATGACCCTGTAGAACAAGGCACCTAAATGCCTTACTACCTCATACCTCTTCCAAAATCTTCGACCAGAGTGATTTCTTCTTCAAACTTTTCACATGCTTCCTTTGACTCTTTAACTCGGCCCTTAAAATTGAAAGACTATCCCCTACAAGTGAAGTAGACACAGAGAAAAAAAATTTACTTGCAGATGTTAATATTGATCAAGATGAGGAAAACATGGAATAGAAGCAAACATCTCTCAGATAGTCTAGCATATTTAGGACAGGATCTCAGATTCTCAGCAGTAAGTATTTGGCGGTATTGAAAATTATAAGTTCAAGTTTTTGAAGGCTAGGCTCGGGGCAGCCCATGGAAAGGAATTAGAGATTACATGCAAACTAAACCCCAGCCATTAAAAATGAAAATTTGAGTTTGGAGGCTCCAGATCAAGTCAAAGTGCAAAGATCACATAAAAGTTAGGTGGGCACTGTTAACTGCTCATGAATCACATCACTTGATTGCAACATGATGCATATAAAACAGATGCAGTCTACCATATATCAATGTCATTCTGTGCACAAACAAGTCCAAAATGGACCATGAATAATTTTTCAAAAAAAGGGTCCACACATTCAAACCAGTCCCTTGCTATGAATTTAAGGATAATCTTTCAAGATAATGGAATTTGTCACACCAATACTATGTAGTTTAAATATATTTCAGCATCAACCAAGGAAGTACTGCACAGCATAAAGATTAGCAGATTTCAAATAGAACACCAAACTATGTTACTATGGTTTTGGGTTTTATTAGTTTCTGAGTAAAATACTTCTCCTGTTCCCATGTTTTTTGGCTTAACCAGCCCGGGAGGAAAGAGGAGCAAGATCAAGCATAGAATACTTGAACTCCTTTCCCTAAAATATTTTCCAGATCAATAGTATGGACCAATCAAACAAGAAACACAAGCAAAATGAAACTTAAACTGCAATTCACCTCTTTGAGCAACATTTGTTTTGTCATCTTCCTGAAGCTTACGGCGGTAATCTTGTTCAAATCTGTCCAAGGCATGCATTTCATGATACAGTTCCTACAACCCAAAGGAAATATTTCTTCTTTGAGGAAATCCAAAGGATAACATTGAGAGAATACTAAGCATGAAATTGTCAGGATGGATGTGACAACAGGCTGATATTAAACTATGTGGCATAACATTTTCAACAATGCTGAATAAAAATGGATGGACCACAGCTCATGCAAAATTAAAAAAAGGAAACATATTAATGAGAAAAAAATAAATAGAATAAAACCAAATAAAGCATTAGCAGCACATAAAGCAGACTCTAGATGCCCATTTATGACTTCAGTACAGTCATCAGTACAACATATCTGGATCATTGATACAATCAACTTAGTCATGTTCTAGTCATAGCATTTGAAAAGAGATTGTATTTTGGTCTGAAATGTATGTCATTAGGTGAGCAAGGGGAAGAATTCTAAGATTAAGTTTATGACATTCTTCATTTGTCATGAGCATTTTGCTCAATGGCCATGTTAAGAGTGAAGAATTTGTTTGTCTATGAATCATAGCAGAAGAAAATAAAACAAGTACATAAATTTTATTTGAAGTCCAACATCCTGGAATGTAGGAGTTTCCTTCTTGGTGTTTCTCTTCCTCCCACATTAAAGTCAATGCCAAAAGGAAAGGGAAAAACGCAATTGAGCTGAAAAATCACACTCCCTTTCAAATTAGAATTTATCAAGACTTTTTTTTTTTTTTTGCAGATAAAAATTTCCACAGAACAAAGAAAAAAAGAACATTGTTAAATGCTTTTCAAATCACCACGCCTAGATATGCAATGTATGATGCAACTTGGGGGTAGTTATATACTACAGTATTGTTAAATACTCACTGCTGTATACTGAACCAAATTCATCAATTGATGCATAACTGTCTCAGCTTCGTCCTTCAATTGCATTTCAGGTGTCAATTCAGAACCCAACCTAAAAATCACATGGAATGATGTAAGAAAATTTGAGAAGCTTACTTCAGATATTCTGAAGGACAATCAACAACAAAATTACTTTTCAAGATATCGGTCCAAGTTGTGCCACTGAGGATCTTTACAACGATTTCCAAAACGCACCACTTCTCCGGAAAAAACTTTCAGTTCTTCTCTGTCACAATTGTATAGTGAATTGATTAATATTTTCTGTACATGTTTCCTAGACATTGCTATAAGATCACTGTAATAAAATGGATGAAAAATTGTTTTCGAATTAAAATCACAATTTATGCAATATTAACCTCTTATCAGTTGCTGCTAGCCTCAAGAGTTCATCCATGTCTCTTGATATTAAATTTTGCACCCCCTCTGAGGGAAGCACAACCTCTTTTAAATGTCTAATGTTCTCTTTTGAAAGAGATTGCATTAGATTGGCGCCCTTAACAACTGTGTTTGCAACTTCAAAAGCCAAAATTGAAATCTTATTCCCTTTTGTTGTCACTCCAGAGGTAAAACCACCACTGGTAAGATTTAAATTGGTCATGCTACTACCGAGTGTGTCCAATACATCATATGCCTTTCCGAGCCCAACAGTACCAGCTCTTCCCAACAGTGAGCTCACTTCTGAGACCTGCAACACCGAAATAACCAGCTTTCTTATTGAGGAAAATCCTTATTCACACTTCCTCAGAGCAACTTCAACATCTATATCTATTATCAATGTGTGTGCATGAAAGAAGATCCTATATCAATGCATTGCATTGTGGACACAAGAATTCACTCCATGTGCATTGCCAAGTATATAATCATTCCATGCATGGATCTGATAATTATATTATAAGATGCAATGTATTTGGAGATGGAGGATTATTAAGCATTTGATTATAAATGACAAAAAAAGTAATCTATTAGAACAAGAAAATTCAACCAACTCTACTTACAAATGGCACAAATAGACTCTTGCAATAAAATAAATTGGCTTTACATTAGATGCACATCAAAAGTTTTGTTTTTTAAGGAATGATTTTTCAATGTTAAGAATGTATAATATCATTCGTGAAAATTAAATATTTTAGTTGGCATACTCCATTTGGTTAATAGGACCATGATTTCTTTTCTTTTCTTTTGGTTTTTTTTTATTATTATAATTTCTTTGTACTCCAAAATGGCTTCAATGCATCCTGACTTTCACCTTCTTTTTTCACCTTTCAGGAGTATCAAACCACACACATGCTTTATTTTTATTTGTTTTTTTAACATTCATTTTTTTATCTCCTCTATGTTTATATAAGAGTGAAATGTTGAAACCATAACTATATGGAAACTTTTACTAAATTATCATTTTATTTACTAGCGTGAAAATATGTGGAAGGTTGTTATGTTATTCAATTAATCAAATAAGCAAAGATTTAATAATTGTTACTTACTATGTATAGATAGATGTTACCTGTCAAGGTAACAAATATTTTCAATTAAAATTTAAAATATTCACAGTTGTGCTTTACAGAATATTACACATCATAATATGGTAGAAATAATGTCTTCATTATTAACAGGAATGATCCACATCGAAGTTAAGAGGCATTTCATGATGTAGCATTTGTCTTGATTATTCAATCAAAACCAAGAAATATATGTGAAGAATCACTTTTGATAATTTTCACCACAATCCAAAAATGTACCGAGCAAATGCATGGGTAACCAAATAGAGCAAAATAAATTGCAAGCAACTACATGAAATGTGCACTTGCCTAACTAAAAAATCTAGTCTAGAGCACTAATAAGTCTTTTAGATGACATCAGCAAATCACTTTTTCTTTCTTCTCTTCCATTCTGTATCCTCCACCTCCTACTTGAGTTATTTAAACATGTCCAAGTTTAGTTGTGTGTACACAAAGTTCTCCAATCCAAGAAAACCTAAATGTCCAAATAATCACAATAATGTGATATAGAGGCAGTCAACTAATCAATTAAAAAACATGTCCTCTCCAACTTAAGAATGAATTGATGAAAACTTGAAATATTTAATAAAACTACAGATGATGAAGATGTCACTCCTTTTTTTCTTTAATTCTTGATCGAATAGACTTTAAGAACACAGCAAAGAAAACAGACTTTATGTGAGAATTGCATTTTTAAAAAAAAAAGCATGTAAGGGGAAAGAAAAGAACATTAGTGTTTAAGCAGACAGAATTGGATAACTAGAACTAGAGAAGTGAGATAAGAGACTCGATAATAAACTAGACATGATCCCAATAAGTATGTGTGCCACTAACAATTCATCTCCTCCTTCAAGCTCCAGATAGAAGCGATATTATAATCCTCTGAATACTACTACTTCAGTGCTTAAAATTCCTCTCCAACTGCTCCACGAATCTGGCAGCATATTAGGAAGTTTTGCCACTATAAGAGAACAAAAATACATGCAAGTCAATACATGGAATCTTGCCTTCGAATCAATGAGGCAAAGGATAGTCCATTATTCCATCTCTCTTGCACAAATGAAACCAGCTAAGAATCAATTTCTTCCACTTCCACTTGCACTTTGTCACAATTCTCTCGAGAAATATGCACTATTCTATAAGAATGCTCTATTCAGTCACCTCATACCTTGGAAACTTCTCATTATGATGCTTCTTCCTAGTAGATCTCTAACACACTATATCCACCCTCAACACATGGAGACAATTAAAAGCTCCTTTGCCGACTCCAATTTCACATGTCAAGAAAAATTGAACTCTCATCGCAGTAAAGAAAAGGGATTATAGGTTACAACAACTCGTTAAAATTTTAGCCCTAAACAGAACACATTGATATAGACAAAGGATCCAAATAGCCAAAACTACTAATTTGAGGCAAAGCATTGGTATTCACCCATCCCTGACAAAATATAATAGTTTCTACCACGTGCTCCATTGTAATACACCAAAAAACGATCCTGCCTTTAAAGGCTCCACCAGCATGATGCACCAAGGTCAAATAGAAGCTACTGTCCTTTTCCTTAAAAATGGCATGTTTAGCAAACTTATTTTACCCACTCCTGATGCTTCTACAGAAGTGAAACCCAACATTATTTCCAAAGCAGGGGACCCAACCCGGCCTGTCTCCTGGCTCAACACTGCATAGCTATCAACGACTTTCAATTGCTTTCCCTGCGCAACAATTTTGGTAAGGCTCCGTCAAAAATGTGCAACCTTCTCAAACCCTACCAATCAGCTTGAGTCAAGAGATGTACCCTTTTCCCCAAGTTACAATTGATCATCCATGACATTCCATTCTGCGCAAATCCACTCCACAATCTCTCAAGTCCTTTTCGTAGACAAAGTTGGTAAACAGAGAGTACTCTTAATCAAATAGCAATGCCCTTCCACCCTTTAACACCCCCCCCCCAAATGAGCAATGAAATTTTGATTACTGCCCAGCCTTTCCTTTTCTTTGCATGAAGGAATCCCATGCGACCTCCTCAAGGGAGGAACACAGGTTCTCAGATAAAGATGCAAGATATGATCTTACTTGATATCCAAAGTAGAAGATAAGGGAGGACCACAGGTTCTCAAATAAAGATGCAAAATATGATCTTACTTGATATCCGAAGTAGAAGATAATATCTTCATTATGAAACTTAAAACTCATCCAGTGGAAGAACGCACTCTTCCTTAAATTAACCCTATATCATACAAATGCCCCAAAGCTAGGAAACATCATCACATATATCAACTTAGCAGTGCAATTGTTCACGAATAATAAATGTGAAATCAGCATAACTTCAGACTTAAGTCTTAACCCTGTGACAGGTTCCCCCCTATATCTGAAACATTCTACATGATTTTTTCATCAACAAAAAGAAAAATAAAAAGGAGGCAGCAGATCCCCTTGACTCAAGCCTCTCAGCTAATAAAGAAGCCATACATAAATCAACTAGAAATTTTACTCTTCAAAGGTAAAACAGAAGATGCAAAATAATACAGATAGATGAGACCTGTGTAAAATATATATGCTAGAGAAAAAGGCTTTAGACTTCAATCTTTGTCTCTCACAGCCAATAATCACAAATTAATACTCTTTCTAAAAACATCAAAACAATGTCCAAAACTCCAATGGGATTTAAATTTCTAAACTAATCATGATAAAGGAGATTAATGGTCACGGATAAAAGTGAAATGCTTGTTCAATTTGCTGCCAGACCATTGCGTTCAAAATTTGAGACCAGAAGTAGTTATGAGAATCGACAGACAATTTTCAGAATTTCATGAATACTAGTTTTACATATTATGTGATGTGGTTGTAGCTTTCATTTATCTTTATTCTAATGAATCCAATCTTCAGAGACATGGCAATGGCCTCATTTCAGCAGTATAATCTGCTCTCCAAATGTCATAGGTAACAAGTTTAACTTCCAGGAACGCATGTCAAGTATACACTTTATATTGCGACTTTAATTACGTTCTACAATCAAAGTTTCAGCTGAAAATATAACATAGGAAACAGCAAGCTGAAGAGAAGGAATTGACAATAATTAGACAAGAAGTAAACAACACACAAATTAGGCTAACCTTTGCAACAGCTACTGGCGTGGACTTGGTTGATCTGGATTTATTGGAAAGAGCCCTTGACAAGCGAGGAATCCCATCATCGATGTCATCTGGATTCATCCCATATTGAACCACATCCACCTCCGGAAATGAAAAGGGTTCTCTTAGCTGCTTATTAGCCACGTTGTTCTCCCCAACTAGAGATGGATTTGTATTGCTATCTATTTTCAATTCACGAGTCTGAAAAACCAAACCAGACCCATGACTAAAATGACCATTCAACTGCAGAAAGCCTCCACTGGGAGCATTATCTACAGTCGAGCTCCTCGAGCAAAGCCCCCCCATTGTGATGATCGCCAAATTTATTCAATTATCGTTCCAAAGTTCCATACAAAGGGTAAAAGCTTGTTGTTAACAAGAATTAGGAAAACCCTTTTATCAAATTACACTACGGAGGTCAAAAATGAAGTGATTGGAAGCAAATCATGAGCCCCCCTTATAAGTTCACCACAGAATTGATCTAAATGACTTTGAAGCTGAAAATGTAGTCCCTTGTTACATCAAAATCACCACAATACCAGTTACTATCACCGCTGAAGTTCCAATCCATCAACACCAACCCCACCAAAACTGTAAATCAAGAAAACAACACGCTCATGAAGTCCAACTTACAAATCCGGAAGAAAAAAAAAGCAACCTGATCAACATCAAATCAAAAGGGCTAATACTATCAAAATAAAAAAGAACAAAACAACCCAGTTCAAAAAAAATTATAAAAAAAAAGATTAGTAAAAACTCAAGAACACCAAAAAAAATGATGACACAGTCAAATTAACTTATGTACTGATGAAAACAAAAGCAACCCAAAACCACAATCAAGAAAAAGCATCAATCTTTACTCCAGAAGCACGCAGACCTAAAAAGATACATTAAATTTGCATCTAATTCAAAGCAAAACAGGAAGACAAACTTACCAGTTACATAGGTAGAGATCTGTGAGAGACAATATAGAAAAAAAATTATGACTTGTGCTTTGTTTCTTCAAGTAAATACAGATACAACAAGAAAGAGCCAAGGAGAAAGAAATGATGGTGAAATAAAGAGATCAGTAAGTCAAAGTGCATAAACAAAGGGTCCAAAGCCTGCTGTCTGCGGCTATGGAACTGTTGATAACCAAATCATAACAAAACTAAGACAACAACTAGCAAATAGCTGGGTAGAGAGAGGGACGGCATAGTCAAAACCCAAACTAGACTCCACTGGCTGCTAGCAAGCACACACTCATAAATAGTTTAACCATGGTTTTATTATTATCTTTTTTTATTTTTTCCAACACTCATTGCCCACTCTCCTTTTAGGCATGTTCTGCTCACACACTTCGGTTTTTTTTTTTATGTTTTGATCTGGGTTTAGTAACAAGACTGAGGCAAAAATATTAAATAGCCTTAAGAAATATTTCTAGATTATTATAAAATCTCAAGAGCAATAAGAAAATATTTTTTTAAGGTGTTTTCAAAAGTATAATTTTTAGAGGAATCATCACAGTTAAATTGTGTAATAATGTCTTTTTTTATTGGATTAATTATAGATATTTAGTTATTTGGGGTGGATGCTGAGTTTATAATATATTTCATTAAATTTCTTATTTTTTTTGACATATAATTTGGATTTTTTTTTTGTTAAAATACATTGCAGATTAACTAGAATCTTAACTTATTTTTAGATTTCATGCTGTGATATTTAGTATAGTCCTATTGGTAAATTATTATTTTATTTATTTATTAATGTGAATATCCGGGTCAGCTTGCGCGTGCCTTGACTAATTCCACAGGCTATAAAGTTAATGACCATGTAAGCCGTTAATAACTATCATATTAGTAACCACAAAGTTCAAACGTACTATTGGTAAATTATTAATAGCTAATGAAATAGATGTAAAGGCTAATTCTAGCTTAATTTGTTATAATTCTATACTTAATCAGGATTACGTTTGAATTGTATCTTGAAATAGAGTTTTTACGGTACATAAAAAAATCATATATTAGAAAAAATATTTTCCAATATGATTTTTCTATTAACTTTCATTTCACGTATAATTATAATAGATTGTGAGAAAATTATGCATTTTCACGTACCACTCTAGTATTGTATGTGTATGATAGCCATCAGTGATATTTGCTAGAATAGCCAAGAAAAAAATTAGAAATTAAAAGAAAAATGATTAAATTAAAAATATTAAATATGATAAATTAAAATTGAGAGTTAAATTGAAAATAAATAAAAACTTAATGAAAAGGTCAAGGATAAAAAATAAAAAATAAAAACTAAATTTGAAATATCAAAAACAAAAAGAATCAGCTTGTACTTTTTAGATAGAAAAGAGAAAAGAAAAAAATATATTGACTAGCAAAACTAATATCCATTAACATGCGTCGTATCAGAAGAAAAAAGAACATAATAGAGCATCCAACAACATGATGCAATGGCATTTTATGCTATCAGGAGACATTACACGCGCTGCTCCAAGTGCATGGATACCTCCTATGCTGCGGTATATACACAGCAACCAAAATATCTAAATTTATTATATGTTCCTTGTCTTTAATCCGGCTGGATAAGAATAGTTTGATGATTATATTCACTTTACAAATAACTATTAACTCGTCTATTTTCTTAATTAATTTTAAAAAATAAAATCTAAACTTAAAAAATTATTTAAAAAATTAAAATTAGGTCGAGTTATAGATCAAGTGAACCATAACCTGGATATTTACTTGATAAGTAATATTATTATCCCTAATTCTTAGCAATACTTATTGAATCAGATATTATTATTATTATTCGTAAAAAATATACATATGAATTAATATGTCTAGCAAAGCTAAAAGCTCCAAACCAGGAATATAATTGAGAAGAAAAGAATTATAACATGGAAGAAGAACGAAAAAGGTTCAATAAAGGGAGAAAAACAAAAACAAAAGTCGAGAGTGTATCCACGCGCCGTGGTGAGAGATTGGGCAATAACTTTCCCTTTAACAATGTAACCCCGTGAAGCACCTTCAAACGTTTTCACACCTCCTGATCAATCCCGTAACCGGCTGTGATCGATTTAACTAATTGACAAATAATCACACAATAAAATACTTAAATTGACAAAAAAAAATTTAATAATGAGTTTTAATATTTTTATAATTTCTTTTAACTTACCTTTTGTTTTCATAACAATTTATTTTTTCCCCAAAATATCCTCCATTTCAATAAAAAAAAAAAGAAGGTAATTTGAAAACTCAAAAAAAAATTAATAGTCAACTTTGTTCAAGGGATTAATATACAATTTTTAGAACTAGTGGGACTAGTTTACAAAATCATAAAAAAGGACTAAAGTTTTATAATTTACACTTCTTTGACTACGCATTTCAAATCACTCAATCTAGGTTTTTTTAATGGATTTTTTGCAACAAAATTAAATTTATTTATCCAATTTACTTGAAGGTAGATCATGAAATTTAGCTCTAAGGAAGTTATAAATCTCAATTTGTTGATCTTGTCATTGTCACTTTGCAGGAGCTTGGTCATTTAAAGTGTTTGATATTATTACAATTATTATTTTTTAAAATATTTTTTAATTTAAAATATATCAAAATAATATATTTAAAAATAATTATTTTTAATTTTAGTATATTAAAATTATTTAAAAATATTTAAAAAATAATTTTTAATAAAAAAAATTAAATTTTTAAAAAACACGCAATTTATAAAGGGATTGATACAATTTTATGAGAACACCTGTTTTGTATGAAATCATATAATAATTTAAAGGGTATTTGTTTACACGGCAGCTTTAAAGTAAACCATACAAACATGTTTGGTAATGTTAAAATTTAATTTATTGATTGTGTGGGACCCATATAATTTATGTTAAAACCACATGTTTGCCAAAAGCAGCTGAGAGCTGCTTCTCCCCTTCTCCTGCATCTTG
>Ga0325410_1007289_pt1 | contig 12092 bp, 7 predicted proteins | sample PopdelMetagenome_16_FD_206182 | JGI IMG/M metagenome (GOLD analysis project Ga0325410, IMG submission 206182) | Populus deltoides microbial communities from Bellville, Georgia, United States - Xylem-PdIQD-R3 | ecosystem: Host-associated > Plants > Phyllosphere > Stem > Wood/Secondary xylem... | reverse complement strand
GCTAGTCTTCAACCGTTTCATTACAAACTGCTATATATACGAAAATAGTACCGTATGGATAATCCTTCCACTAAGCAAGTTCCCAGGAAAGATTGGAGGGGTCACACTGGTCCCGCTTAAAACCCAATCTCCTAGACAGAACTTCTTAGGCCATATCTATCCATCGTACTGTCTTTCCGTATATACAACCATTTGCTAGCTTTGTTGCGGCTTTCCTTTACAAGTGATCTGGAATATATTGGTTTAATACATCATTTCTCAACATCTGGCGAGACTACCAGTGCTTAGATTCGTCAAGATTGGTCTTCATCAGTTTTCACTCTTCACCTCAAATTATCCACTTGATCGGGTGTCCAGAGTGTCCCAATTTTACCTTCCCTCAAGGCAATTCAAATATCCCCACTTAGCAGCTCAACACATGTAATTGGGTAAACATGTGCACCTTCTTCTTCTTCATCTCCATCGACCACCATGATGACCTTCAGATGCCTCCTGATCGGGCAATCTCTTTTGTTAATTCATCACCATCATTTTGGTCTCAAATCTCAACGATCGGACCGTACCATTGCATCCGGAACGATCAAATTAGCTGGAAACAAGTCTGAAATCGTCCAAATCGCACTTCAGACGGCTAAGATTTGATCAAAACAATTCTGGCCTGATCAACGGCTCAGATTGAATCTCAGATCTGGTTGCACGTAGACTCTGCTGCACAGAATCTTATCCCTCGGCTCGCGGCTCGGCTCGGCTCCAACTCGGCTCGGCTCAACTCGGCTCGACGCCGCTCGGCTCGCGGCTGGTGACGTGGCATGTGGGACCCACAGTGATTACGTGGCAGCTGACTGGACGCTGACATGGCATGCCAACTGTGCATGCTGGCATCATGCTTACGACATGATGACGTCATCATTATCCGGGTCTGGCACGTGGGTCGAGTCGTCTGGTATTCGGGTCGGGTCAGCCCATCCGGGCGAAGAAGACGCGTGTGACGCGTGGCGCGCGTCTGTGCGCGTGGGCAGTAACCTCGCCGGCGCGTGACGGCGCGTGAGGACGTTTCCGACGTCCGATTTCGACGCGGTTTTCAACAGTGGCTTCGTCTCTTCCTCCTCTACACAGTGGTATGATCAAAACACAATTTTGACAACTTTCATTTTTGAGCAAAATCAAACACCCCTTTAAACCATCAGCTCTGATACCAATTGTTGGGGAATTCCGGCACCCCATGCGCGGACCGGGGGTGTACTGATAGTTGCTCAAAGGAGGCTTAAGCTCACTGACACAATATTTTACGTGGTTCGGCAAAACCGCCTACATCCACGGGAGAGAGTCCATATTATTTAGAGATAGAGAAAGGATACAATAAATACATGGAGGAGTATCACTCAACTCCCAGCTCACACACTCTGCTGCATATGGCAGCAGGGCTGCTGCCCATGGCAGCAGCTCCTCTTTCCCTCTTCTTCTCTTCTCTTCACGTTCTCACACACTCTCACTTCTCTCACAAATTGTGCTCTCAACAAGTATGCCTCCTTTATAGGCAAATATGGTCAATCATGGAGGAGACACTCAAGCCATAATACATGGCATGAATTATGCCGTAATTCATGCTCCCACTTGCTTGGTGGTGGGGTATTGCCACAAATGGCAATATCCTAACAAATAGTTGTTTAGTTTATTGGTAAAGGAACCGATTCTTATCAGCTGAATTTATGAAGCATGAGGAACAACATGAACAAACATGAAACAATCCTCATGATGTACCACATGAAATGAATAAGATGAATCTCAAAATTGGATCTCCGTTGTATTTTGAGTTTTCCAAAATAATATATATATATATATATATATATATATATAAATGTTGTTTTTAATGGTCATGAATCCATTTAGTTAATATATATTAATACAAATAATAAATAAACAGAGCAATCAATAACCTAAAAGAAGAAGAAGCTATAAGGTTTAGAAGATACAAAAAAAAATATGGAGTGTGAAGGCATCGAGAAAACCTTATATCAGAAATGGATGAGGTGTTCCTCTCTAAACGTTTGATTTGTCTTCATTTTCCTTCCTTATATGCAAAAACTTACAAAGGGTAGAAGGACCTCCTTAGTGTTGTTAATAATATCTGAGCTATACAATGCTTTCATATGTGCAATTGATAAGGGCAACATAAGAACAATGCCAAACAGAATCATGCCTGCGTCTCGCTATCCAACCCCTGGTGCATTTATGATAGGGGATTCGTTGAAAATGCGCCTTGCTGTAACAGGAGGAGGAATGACCGTGGGACTTTCTGATGTTGTTCTACTGCGACATCTTCTTAGGCCTCTGAATGATCTTAGCAATGCAGCTTCCATTTGCAAATATCTTGAATCCTTTTGCATTCTGCCTATGGTATCGGCACTTGCATGAATATGCTTAGCTAATATTTCTTCGGCCAGTCTTCCTCGGAACAAACTCTGAACAGGAATTGCTTAAAGAAACTTCATATTTCAAGCATTGCTGAGTGAAACACAACATAACCATATTTCTATGCGGTTGGTAGATACTATTAACTTATTATTGGTTGCAGCCAACGGCATTTGCAAGAAACACATTTGCCTACACACGGAATTCTCTTCATCGGATCAGGATCCATCAAGGAAGGAAATGAAAGAAGCATTCTTCAATTATTTGAGCCTTGGAGGCGTGTTCTCAGAAGGACTGATGGCTCTTCTGTCTGGTCTAAACCCTGACCCCGTTGAGCTTGGTTTTCCACTGCTTTGCCATGCTTGCCTATGCTGTTGGCCGCTTATTGCTTCCATTTTCTACACCAAAACGCATGTGTATTGCGGCTAGACTAATTTTGGTCTGTATCTCCAGCTTTCTTTACTCTTACTATCAGAAGCTTTTTTGTTTGAACTGTTATTCTCACCATGAGTTTCCTAGACAAACTTAAATTTTTATTTTTGTCAATTTTCAGGTTGGATCAGGCATCATCTTCCCTATACTAAAGGCAGAAGGAATTAGAGCAACATTCTTCCTGGAAACCATGCCAGCTTACTACAGAACTCCTCCTGTCCAATCCACTCATGATATAGAGTAACAGGAAAATAGTTGTTTAGTTTATTGGTGAAGGAACTAATTCTTATCAGCTGAATTCAACCCTGGTTATTCTTCTAACCGAACAGGAAACAATTAATAAAACCTGCAGTATTTTAAGATAATAGCAAGTTATTTTTCACTTTTTTTCTTTTTTTTATAATATAGCAGTGCCGTTGTTGTTCGAATTCCGTATAAGTTGTTTTTCACTTTTTTCTTCTTTTTATACACCTCCATCATTGAGATCGAACTGAGCAACCATATGGAGTAGGCTATTAGCACGCTGCCAGAACAATTCGTAAAGGGCCTAAGATTAAACATCCTGAGTGCAAATAATGGTTGAGCCATATGAAATAAAAAGCAAAGATGTGCATGTGGCAAATCAGTAACGATAATGGATGTCATAACTCAATTTTTGATTTTTTGATTTTAATTATTATTATTATTTTATTTATTGAAAAGGATAAAAAAAATTATGATGAAAAAATAATATTGATGAAAAACAAGTAAAATGAAATAAATGAAGAATGAATTAAAATTTGGGTTAAGAACAATATGATTGGAAGTTTTGGGGTTTAATTAAATTTTGAAATTAATCTAATTAATCCAATCAAGGGTTTAATTGGAGAATTAATAAGTTTTGAGACTTAATTAAGCTTGAAATTAATTTAATTAATCCAATCAAGGTTTTAATTGGAGAATTGATAAGTTTTGAGACTTAATTAAGCTTGGAATTAATTTAAATATTAATCCAATCAAGGGTTTAATTGGAGAATTGACAAGTTTTAGACTTAATTGAGTTTGGAATTAATTTATTCAGGGACTTAATTGAAAAACTATCAAGGTATAGGGCTGATTCTGGTCAAATTTGCAAGAAATTAAAACCCAACGACCACTGTGTAAATGACACTGAGATGCAGGGGTTCAATTACAATTTACCCAAGGACTGGACTACAAAAATTCAAAATGTCAAGGATCAAAACGCAAATGGGCATTAAACATCAAAACGGCGCCGTCTGTGGATGCGCTGTTCATCTTCTTCAACGGACGCACACCACCACCATTACACCTGCAATCAATGGTTGGAAGAAACGGATTGTTCTCTGGCTATAAAAGCCAGAGAACGAAAGGTCACAAGGGGACTGAAAGGGGGGGGGGGGGGAAGAAAGAGTAGATCCGAGGGCAAGAAAAAAAAGAAAAAAACTAAGGGGAGAAGACAGGGAGTGAGCGACCGAAAAGGGGAAAACAAAAGGAAAAACTGAGGGAAAAGGGAGACAGTAGAAATCATAGAACCGAGGGGAGAGAACCTAGAACACTAAGGGAGCAGGAGGACAAAGACTATACAGAGGGGAGCAATTTTATGTACCCCTGTTTCTTCTCAAAGAAACAGAGGCGTTCGTGCCTCACGATCGTGAGGCACGAACGCGTGAAGAAAGGCCATTATCTGGCTTTATAAGCCAGATAAGGCCACAGAAGAGGAATCACATAACCGAGGGGCCAAGGGAGAGCAGGGAGAACACGAAGAAAAGCCAGGGGAAGGAGACTAGACAGAGAAAGAAGAAATAGGCCGAGAGAGAGTAGAGAGGTGTTCTGGAAAACAGAGCAAAGAAAAAAAAACAAGCCGAAACAGAGAAACAGGAGGGAAATAAAACGTGAGAGACAAGCAGATGGAGCAAGAGGAAATTTGAAAGCAGGAGCGTCGTTCTCAGCTGGGCCAGCCAAAAAAATAAAAAAATAAAAAATATGTATGCATAAATAAAAATAATATAAATTTATTGGTTTATTCACTGACGTCAGAGTCAGGAATAAAAATACCAATTTAAATTTATATTATTTTTATTTATTGTATTTTATTTTATTTAACTAGAAAAAAAATATGCATGCGTAAAATTTTTTTATGTGAATATTTAATGGCGCCAGAGTCAGGAATATTAAAATCAAATTATCATAGCATAAACTAATAAACATTTAGCAATCTAAGATAAAATCAGCAATGCAGTCTGCCTCAAGCAGAACGTTTAAGGGGTGATAATATCTTCCCTTTTACTTAATCAATCCCGAGCCATAGAATCTTTGTTGACCAGTTAGGGTTCCTAATGACCGTAATACTAGGTGGCGACTTCTTAAACAAGAGCTTTTCTCCTAAAAGAATAGAATGCCAGAAATCTATTTTTTTTCCATAATCAAGAGTTATTTTGTGGGCTGACGCGATGTCGGTTGCGACAATGAATACCAAGAACAGCAAAAAAAAAAAAAAACAAAGAAAGTGTGGGTGCACGGTCTGATGCCCAGCAGGTCTCCTATTGCAAGGAAAGAGTGTTAGCTTTCATCTAAAAGATGATGGGTAATGTGCAAAAGAATTGGAGCAATCAACTGCAATGTCAAAACTTTGGAAAGCTATTTGAGGGAACACCAAGCACACCAACATCACCCCCAACAGATTGGAAAAATGCTTATTAACATTTCGGTATGTTTTTGAATTATTTTAATGTAATGTTATTAAAAATAAATTTAATAAATAAAAAATATTATTTTAATATATTTTTTTATATGAAAAAAATAAATAGAGGTATGAAACTTTATTCTAAATATATCCTTATAAAAAATTTAAAATTTCAAGTCGTGTAATTCTATCATCATTCTTTTTTTAAAGTGTCTTCTCTCTCTTTTTTCATTCTTTTTGATCTGTATTATATATTAAAAAAATAATTTATTGCTAGTTAATGATTTTAGATGACTTATACTAGTGAATAGATATATTATTTTATTAGGTTACTTTAATGATAAATCAATATAGTATTTTATTTTTTGGATTTTTATCTTGGAGAAACTCAATAGGATTTTTATTAGGTTATTAGGTTACTTTAATGATACATCAATATAGTATTTTTATTAATCAAACTTCAAATTATAATTATTTATCTATCGAGTTAAAAAAATCAATAAATCTAATGACTTCAATAACTTAAAAGATAATGAAATAAATAAAAAAAAATGAAAAATGTTATTTATGTAATTGTAAGCACACTATATAAAAAAAGAAATATTTCCTATTAATAAACGCTTAACGAGTCCAATAAATCAGATGTTAATTAACATAAAGAAGTTAAGAGAATCAATTGTAGAAACAGAGATTGAGAAAGATGATGCTTTATTCTATATTATATTATATCACGGGAAGAGTAGTCTCCTCCTACCAAAACTTTACAAAGGGACCAAGGACATCCTTTGCGTCAGGATGCTCCCACTCCACTACTGACTCCCACCATTCTTCTGGATATGCTCGGATGTATTTAAGAGAAGGGGGAGGGGATGGCTGGCCATTTTCAAGCAACGGGAGAAAAATTGGCATCCTCTTCAGCTTCTCACATTTTATTACTATAATTTCTTCGAGAGAATTGCATATCAATTTTGCTCTACAAATACTTTTCAGTTCTGGTAAATGATACAATTCCAGAGTTCTTAACTTTGGGAGTATTAATTTCGTGATGGGATTGGAGTTGCTACTTTCTTCATCTGTCGTTCCTATTATCTCCTCCATTTTCTCACAGAGCATCACTTCAATCCTTTCCAGGTTTACGAGGTTTGGCAGCAACACAAGTGGGAACAACATCTTCATACTGTTACATCCACCACAATAAAACTTTTTAAGACCAGAAAACATACCATTATATGGTGGCAATGGTGGTGGAGCAGAGCAAAACCAAGAAGATGAAACCAAGCTCTCCATGCTATTGCAATTTGAGATGCTGATGTCCTCCAGTTCAGTTGCATTCTCTAATGACAAAACATCACATAAACATCTTGCATCGATGAATTGACAAACCAGTCCTTGAATGCCATTTAAGAACTTGACCTGAAAATCTCTATCTTTGTTGATACTCAAATTACCCAACGCAACTGTTTTACTTGGAAACTTTTCAACGCCATATAAGAATTTCAGAATTCCCACTGAAATTCTGTATGTGCTTAATGACTGGATCCCATCCCGAGATCCGAGAAACTCCATGAAGTCCGAGAGACCTTCGAAATGGCATTCCAAAGTTTCCAAATTTCTCAAGGATACTACTTCCTTTCCTTTAACTGTTATCGGAGCATAAGATTCCTCAAAAACCTCTTCTAGTACAAAGACTTGCAGGTGAGAGAGTTTTGGTAATATCCCACTAGGAAACTCCTTTTCACCACATCCATTCATTCTAAGATACCTCAGGTTGGATAGACATTCCATTCCTTGCGGCATCTTTTCAAGCATGGTCCAAGAGAGATCCAACCTCTTCAGTGCCTTGAGCTTCTTTAATGATGGAACGTATCTTAACTTCCAACAACCATTGAGCAATAATGAAGTGAGACTCATCAAATCAGAAACAGACTCTGGCAAATTTTTAATACCTGTGCAAGACAGATCGAGGACCTTGAGCCCATGCAATTGCTTGAAAAATGAATCCGCAATAGATCGCAACTCTTTATTATCACGTAGAAATAGAGATGACAAATTTGGACACATTGGTGAATGGCTGGAAGGAATTTCTTCGATCTCGTTTTGCATTAGTGAAACTATTGTCAGATTCTCCGTCCACTCCTCTGCATCTGGCAACTCTTTTAATTGTGCACCTGCTTTAACCATGTATTGAAGGTGTTGGGGAATTCCGGCACCCCCATACGCGGACCGGAGGTGTTCTAATAGTTGCTCATAGGAGGGTAAAGTACACTGACACAATATTTTACGTGGTTCGGCAAAACCGCCTACATCCACGGGAGAGAGTCCATATTATTTAGAGATAGAGAAAGGATACAATAAATACATGGAGGAGGATCACTCAACTCCCAGCTCACACACTCTGCTGCATATGGCAGCAGGGGGCAGCAGCTCCTCTTTCCCTCTTCTTCTCTTCTCTTCACGTTCTCACACACTCTCACTTCTCTCACACACACTCTCACAAAACATGCCTCTTTTATAGGCAATTCTTGGCAACCTTCTCCAGCAATAGCAAGGGGACAATAGGTCCCGAAATCATGCCACTAATTGTGGCATTAGTGATGCTTCCACTAAGCCACAATTAGTGGTGGGGTATTGCCACTAAATGGCAATATCCCAACAATCACCCCCTTTGCCATTTGTGTGGGCAATTGTTTTCTTGCTTCTTCAGCACAAGTTTGCATTCTGCAGTTCTTCCAAGCTTCCATTTTGAGAGCGTATTCAACATAACATTCCCCTTCGAGCGTATCAACCATGCTCGGTCCGGAATGATTTTTTTAAGCCTTACACCAAGGCTTACAACACCCCCTCAAACGAATATTCCCAAGTGCGACAGTCATTGAGTATTTCAATGTGATCACAAGCTCACCACTCTTCCAAGAGTCTACTCATCCAGGAGTTGCGCCTGCCCTCTGTTCCACCCTAGGAACCACGCCTTACTTCTCCGTGAGTCTCTCACTCTTAGTCGTAAGAGTCCAGGTAGCTCTCCACCTTTAACCATGGGGGCAGCCCATTAAAGGTTGATCCATATCTGTCTTCACACTCTAAGTATTACAATGCCATTACTGAGCTCACCTTGAATTACGTACTATTTTTTTATAGTGATTCTCCAAGTCTCTTAGCTTTTCTTGTAATGAAAATTAATAACCGTATAATATCTTCCTTGTGGATGCTCTATCGTTGCTAAATTAAAACATGTTTTTTTTTATCTACAACTATGTGAAACTTTTTTAAAATAAAAATATTAAAAAAGATAATGTTTTTAAAAAATATTTATTTTAGCTTTTTTAAATAAATACCATCGTTTTAGTTTCTAAAAATAAACAATATGATGTGGTTTTGTTTTTTACTCTGGAATACGTCTCTTAACTAATTGTAAGCTTCTTATTCGTTTTTATAATCAAAATATTTTTTTGTTATTTTTAATATTAATATATCAAAAATTATTAATTTAATATTTTTTTAAAATAAAAATATTTTTAAATGTACTCAAACATAATTCTGAGTACAAAAACAAATATATATTTTGATTGCGGCCATAACAATCTTGGCAGTGATAAAACAAAAGAGTTGGAATAATTTGAAATCTGAACAATTTGGCTACCCATCACTGTATTAGCCATTCCTTTCCTTGCCTGTTCTCCTCTTTTTTTTCTTCTTTTTTTTTTTTCTCTGGCGCAATTGCAAACAAATACCCCTTTTTCTAATGGAGGCAGCCCTCCTTTTTCATCACGTCTCCATGATCCCCGCGTGTCAAAAACCTAAATTATAGGACTTCTTTGGCAGCATGCTTTTTATTTATTATAAATATAAAATAAAGTAGAAGTGAAGTTGGGTCCAATCTTTAAATGGTCCAAACATTATTGTTAGAATGCGACAGTCCAATCTTAAAGGTTTTCAACACAATCATGCTTTTTCCTTGTAGCATGTGCCATGTCTCAAGCTTTGATGAAATTAGCTGTTACTAAAAATAAAATAAAAGAAAAGAAAATCCTCTGTAAGGTAAAGACCTGCAGGTGAGAGAGTTTTGGTAATGTCCCACTAGGAAACTCCTTTTCACCACATCCATTCATTCAAAGATACCTCAGGTTGGTTAGGCATTCCATTCCTTGAGGCATCTTTTCAAGTGCCCAAGTACTAGAGAGATCCAACCTCTTCAGTGCCCTGAGCTTCTCTAATGATGGATCATGGCGTAAGTTATCACACTCTTTGAGCAATAACGCAGTGAGAGTCACCAAATCAGAGACAGAATCTGGCAAATTTTCAATACCTGTGTAAGACAGATCGAGGACCTTGAGCCCATGCAATTGCTTGAAAAATGAATCCGCAATAAATTCCAAACTAAGATTTTGACATAGCAATAGAGTTGATAGATAGGGACACCAAGGTGAATGGCTGGAAGGAATTTCTACGATCTTGTTTTGCATTAGTGAAACTCTCGTCAGATTATCCCCTCATCGATCAAATAATCTATCAACTTCTCCCTTTCAATCTCACTATCTTAAGGAAATAATGCACAGTACAAGAGATATTTTTGTAGTGCTTCATCACCTAACCGATCATAACTAAACCTCAATAACTTGAATACTTCCTTGTCTCTAAATTCTGATTCTCTCAATTTCATCAATGTATTCATCCACTTATAGAAGTCATCCACTCCCCTCAAGCTTCTTGCCACTGTAATAATTCCTAATGGCAAACCAGCACATCCCCTTGCAATATCTTTCGCAATTCCTTCCACTTCCGATGAAAGTGCTATGTCATATCCAAGATTCTTCTTGAACAAAGTCCAAGCTTCTCCCTCGAAAAGTGGCTTCACTTGGATTTTATGATCGCAAACAATTCCATGACAAACTGTCGAAGCCGAACAACCTGACGCGCGTAGGCTTTTAAGCCGTATCTCCTTGATTTGCTGGCTATAGGAAAGGTGAAGAATGGGCTGTAAACACAAGAGACCATAAACTACGGTTCTGTATGTATGGAGAGGGAGACAGGGTGGAAGGTGGTCCAAATAGGAGAGCAGCTTTTTTGCCCACTTCTTTTACTGATGCGGCATTTTTCCTTCTTTCAAGGAGGTTTCGGTTTCTTTTTCTCGTCGTCTGTATTAGGTATCGGTTTCTCTTTCTCCTCGTCTGTATTAGTCACCTCTGTTGGTTCTTCTTCGATAGCATCAATAAAATGGCACTATTGGAAAAGATGGTAGAATAATTGGCTTCTTGCACAAGCCCGTCAAAGAGGGCATTCGATAGCATTCTCTTCTGGGCATCTACATCGATTCCATCCCATAAATGTCAATGGTAGAGATAGCTCCTCAGCTTTTTAAACTTAAAACTTGCACAGGTTTAAATTAGTTTGTACTTAATTTTTTATTAAATAAAACTTGCACAGGTTTAAATTAGTTTGTGTTTAATTTTTTATTAAATAAATAAAAATAATGAGATTAGAATTCGTGACCACTTGGTCATTAAAACTTTAATACCATATCAAAAAACAATTTCAACTTAAACAACTTAAACAATTTAAGCTATTAAAATCCTAAAATATGATTTATTTTATTTTCATAGACTTTAGAATATCTAGCTCCAGCACCAACCTACACTGATCTTCGACTTTTCTCCGCATCCTTCTCCACTGGTTCTGTCCTCGGTCTGCTCTCGAGTGCCCCTTCCAGAAACTCCATCTTCTTGTGCTCTCATTACGGTCATGCTTACTACGTCGTTTCCTGCTATTGCATGTGAAGTAATCCTCTCTTCCCCTACTCTCCGGGTTCTACAACCTGAACTTCTCTTTGTACCCTTCCAATTCCTCCTCCCGTATTTTCAATCTCAATGTTTTGTTCTTGTGGACAAGTTGAAATTCCACGCTCATTAACATTGACTTAACTTGCTGTGCTTTTATGTCTTTTGTTGCCGCGACACACTACCAGAAAACCGGAGAAAAGCAACGGAATTACCGACGGAACTATTCTGTCGGTAATTAATACCGACGAAAATAATTCCGTCTCAAAATCGGTCGGTATATACCGACGGAATATTTCCGTCGGTAATTCCGTCGGTATATACCGACAGAATATTTCCGTCGGTATATACCGTCGACTTCACCGACGGAATATACATTTCGTCTGGAAATACGCAACGGCATGGTGACGTCAGGCTATTTTACCGACGGAAATTACCGAGGGATTCAAACTGTGATAGCCGTACAGTGACGTGGCGATGTCACCGACGGAATCGCCGACGGCATCACCGACGGATTAATTCCGTCGGTGAGTCCGTCGGAAAAAGCCATTATATGCACCCACCTGCCGCCACTCTCATCCTCTGTTTCTCCTTCTTCTTCTTTCCCATCCCACCTCTCCCCTCCCAAACTCCTCCCAAACTGCAGCCAAACACCCATCCCAAACTATCCACTATTCTCAACACGAGCACTCAAGTTTCTTATATCTTGTACGTGGTCACAATACCCGTTTCTTGTAGATTTTATCATTTTTTTGTAAGTAAATCTATCCTTTTTAATTAGTTTTAATATTTAA
>Ga0325410_1007287_pt1 | contig 12093 bp, 5 predicted proteins | sample PopdelMetagenome_16_FD_206182 | JGI IMG/M metagenome (GOLD analysis project Ga0325410, IMG submission 206182) | Populus deltoides microbial communities from Bellville, Georgia, United States - Xylem-PdIQD-R3 | ecosystem: Host-associated > Plants > Phyllosphere > Stem > Wood/Secondary xylem... | reverse complement strand
ACGTGTTCGATCCTCCTATTATGCAATGAATATTTTTTCTCACGAAAGAAGGAAATTAAAAATGTGGGGACCATTTATAATATTGAAAAAAAATCGCAGTTGTCACTTATGATCAGAAGAGGTGGGGAGCCACCATGGTGCTTTTAACGGCTGGGATGCATCGTTTTGTCGGTGGTCGCTCCACACTAGATCTGCATGAGATAATTTCTTATTTACGTTATTAAAATAACAAAAAAAAAAAAAAAAGGAAGAGGAAATGATATCTTGTGGTCCCCCGCGTGTCGGACTCAAATTTCTTAATCAATACAAAAAATTAAAAAAAGAAGAAGCAGGTGTTAACAATGCACCTTTATGTCATTAAAAATAAATTTAATTGAAAATTAAAAGGATAGTACATATAATAAATTTAATAAATTAAGAATTGTATAATATATCGATAAATATTGAAAAAAAAATTATGTTAATCAGAGATTGACCCAATAAATTAAGATAAAAATAAATATTAAGATATTTAATTACATTACAAAAATCTTCATGAATGGGACCAATTTGTCGAAGAGAAATTCAGCCAGCAAAGACTAATCATTAATTTACATTACAAAAAGAAACTAAAAGGTATGGCGCCTAGCAATTTTTAATGTTAACTTTCTTATATTTCACCACATAGTGTAGTGTTGTTTTACTCCCCTTTTTTTTTGTCAGCAAAACTTTTTTTCTTTTTGATTGCATCTTTTCAGGGTTAAATTTCTTTTATTTTTTCAATGAAGAGTGATATTTAAAAATAGAGGACCAGAATGAAAAACATGAGAAACTACATGGTCATTTATATTATGGCGTGAAAAGTCCTCTTTTGTTCACTTACTTTCTTACGAATTCCTTTTCGGACCTTTTAGTTTTTGAATTTTTAGTGTTAGTCCACGTGTTCATTTTGCTTTTTTTGCGGTTATTGAGTTTGACAGAAAAAAAAGAAAGTCAATGAAAAACAACAAAAAATAGAAGAAAAAAAATTATTGGTTGACTATATTTTAATCATGAAAAAAATTATTTTTTAGTGTTAATGAGTTTTATTTAATTAGAATAGTTTCATTGAAATATTTTTTACCATTTATTTTGCTGAAAAAAATAAATTAGGGTTGAGGGAGAAACTTTTTTCAATTTAATTTTGTATTTTTAGATATATTTTGGAATGTGTTTCAGTTGATGCATTGGTTTATTAAGATCTTATAAATGTTTATTAAGTGTTTTTAAGTGAAAAAACAAGTTAAAAAATAAATTTTTAGATTCAAAAACTCTAGGCAGGTTTCTCAACCACTGTCTAATGGTTGGAATTTGAGCATGCAGAAGACAATTCATATGTAATTTAAAAAAAAAATGAAAATATATCATCTATCACTTAAATAAATAAATAAATATATAAATAAAAACCTAATTCATTAATAGGCTAGGCATGTGCCTGGCTTACATTTAGTTTTTTTAGTTTTTTATTTTAATTTTCATCCAACTTAAATTTAAATTATTTAAAATTAATTAATTTAAAATATATTAGATATATTATTATTAAATACCACTTGTTTTACTTTATTTTCAAATAAAATTAAAATATTTTTTATAGTATTTGCAAATATTATTTTTATATAACCTATTTTTTAAATTTTATTTGATTTTTTTTCTATAATTATTTATTTTTATTATCATATAATTAAATAAAAAATAATTTAAAAAATAAATTTGTTAAACTAAATTAATTTTATAATTCAAATTGACAAGTTAATCTCATTGAAGCTATTGTTATTTACGCTTTTCTTTAACTTCAACCCAGGTAAAAAAATAAAATTCGAGTTTCAGGATTAAATTTTTTCCTTACATGCATATTTTCTTTAATATTAGATTTTTTTTATCCATGACACGGGTAAGTAAAAACACTAAAGTCATGTTTGTTTTTCACCAGTTTTTGTCTTTGCGGTAAAACAAACGCAATAAGATATTTGGTAACAAATTAAATTGTGTTTTGTATCGTGGGGCCTACTAAAATATTAAGTTTGAAACGGAATTTTTGTGCAACAATTTTTACGTGTTTTTTTAAGTGGGTTTCATAAAACCATGTTTGTTTTTAATTTTAAAAGCGCTTTTAAAAAAATTTAATTTTTTTTCCTTGCTTCAAATTGATATATTTTTTGTGTTTTCAGATCATTTTGATTCGCTGATATTATTTTTATGTATTTTTAAGTAAAAAACACTTTAAAAAACAATCGCAACCACACTACCACCAAACATTTTATACATGTTTTTTTGTTATATATAAACTTCAACTATAATTTTTATCAAATATGTATTTAAATTCAACTAAGTACAACAATTAACCATATTTTTTTAAAACCACAACCATAAAAATTAACACACTCTAAAACAAAAAAATAATAATATATATATATATATATATATATATATATATATATATATATATATATATATAATAAGCCGCCAAAGATGTTTTCAGACAGCTCTGAGCTCTCCAAACGTCTGCTTATTGATTTTCCACGTTTTATGGTGACACCCCCCGAATCCATGTAAGTAACGAGTAACAAGCTTGCATCACTGATATGTCTTCACATTTGCCTGGGAAAAAAACGTGACATTATTATTATTAATATTTTTACTTTGAATTATGTATATCCATTAAATTTTTATTTTTTAATAAAAAAATTAAGAGAAGTACTATAATTTTAAAATCTGGCTTAACTCAATAAGAGTTGAGTTTAAAAAAATTTATAAAAAGCAAAAACCCGAATGATTTAGATATAATTTATTGATTATTTATTTTTTTAACAAAAACAACATTATTTTATTTAAAAAAATAAAATTAATTCGAAATGATCTGATAATTCGATCATAACCTGTGACATGAGCTTTAAACTGGGTTGATTACCTAGACAAGTTTAAAAACTATAAAAATACTGTCAATAATTAATGTTATTTTATTAATTATTTTTTAAATTTATATTAAAAAATAAATACAAAAATAATAATAATAAAATTCATAACTCATCAAAAATAAAAAAATAAAAAAATATCCATTAATATTTTTTCTACAATTCTCTTAAATAAATCTAAAAAATAATTAATAAAATATTACTAGTGACCTTATTTAAGCAAAGCACAGTTGTCTCCTTTCCTTCTCTCTGTATCCTTTGCCTAACATCTGAAGTTTTGGGCACCGACTTTTCCTCTACCTCTTTCTTTAATACTTTTTTCTAAATAAAATAAAATCAAATTAGCAAGAATAGTTTGTACATTATTCTTACATGGTCAAAACTAGAGAACAGCAAAAGCCGAATCCCATGATGATTGTTACTGGTAAGAGAATCTAATTGGATTCCATTTTCAGTCTCCGTTTATCAAACCCCCTTTATTATTATTATTTTTTATTTTCTTAATATATTTGTTTATACACACTCTTCCCAAATCTTTATTTTTTATATGATCTAAATTCTAAGCCTTAATTCCACTGTTGAAACGAATTGGGTTTCTTTTTCTTTCTCCTTTCTTTCCATCCTTAGAAGAAAAAAAGGGGTAGCACCTGATCTGTGAGTTGAGAGAAAGAAACCCAAATAAAATGTCTCCTTCAAATAGTAATATCGCTATTAGTAACGGAGGAGGAAGCGGTGACAGTAATAGCAGCACTGGTAAGAATTACATAGAACATCAAGTTTCTAATAGGGACACTCTTGCTGGTGTTGCCATCAAATATGGTGTTGAGGTAGGGGTTTCTCTCTTCTTGAATTTGGGTTTTTTTTCCTGTTTTATTTTGATGATCTGTTTGATTTCTTGATGGGAACTGCTTATTGTGTGTTCTTATGATACGGGTTTTAGATAAATTGTCTTAGAGTGTTTGTTGTCATATGATTTTTAGGTGGCCGACATCAAAAGGTTAAATGGGTTGTCTACAGATCTTCAAATGTTTGCTTTAAAGACTTTGCTTATACCATTACCAGGAAGACATCCACCTTCCCCCATTTTGTCTAACGGTTCTGCTTCTCCAGGGTAATAATTGCCTACTATACTCTAATATTAGCTTTTAACTGTATCATCTACCTTTTCTATTTGGATTCTGCACTTGTTGTGATACAGTCCTTGCTCCTGAGTTTTCGATGCCATGTTTCGGCCATCTTTATCTATATCTTGCCTATAAATTTGTATTCTACCTTAATATAACATTAGTTGTTGGGCTTAGATTGACAATGATAGTTTCCCTTCCAATGTTTATAACTCTGCTGAGTTGTCATTTGAAGTATCTTCTCTTCACTGGATTACCAGACTTGATCAGCTCCCATCGTCAAAGTCAATCCCTTTTCACCTTCCATTTTCTGCTGAACAACTTATTCTGTTTTCGTGAATTCTGATTGTTTTAAATGTTGATCTGCTGTGCATTTTGCCTTTCAAACAGTGTTGAAAAAGATTGGAAGGGTCTTATATGGGGCAAGTTTTTAATTTGTCCTTATAAAAAACTTTTATAGACTGGTGTAATGTGGAAGCAATAAGAGTTCTGCCAATGTTTTTCTCTTACCGAGGACAAGAAATTATATATTACTACTGGAGTAACTAGTAGTAGTTACTCCATAGAGAGAGATAGACACATTGAGGAGAGATCAAAAGGTGGAAGAGAAAAAATATTTTGAAATAGGTGGGGATATTCTTATTACTTTTGATGGTACCGGATGTGATTTTCTCTTTCACCATTGTATTTGTTAATTGGAACCTTGCGTGAAAGTGGACAACGAAAAAAATAAAAGGAAGGAACCTTATGGAATTGCTGCTCTGGTCTAGTTAATTGTTTTGAGCTTTGATCGGACAAGAAGATTGTAGGATTGAGGAACATGGGTCCGACTTCAGTTTCTCCTTCATAGTTTGCATTACATGTTTTACTTGTTATTGAGGTTTTCATCAACATGAAGAACAAGATCCATGATAAGTTCCCCACCATAATTTGGCAACTGAAGCTGACACTGTGAAGCTCTGCCTTTTTGTGTTAGAGGTCAAATGAGTTTTTGAAATCCTTAAGAGGGCTTGTTAGAATGCTCTCTAAGGATTTGGGACATGAAGGTTTGAGACACATTCTCATCAAACAGCATCAGACGCTGTTCTTGCCCCCCCCCCCCCTCCTCATTCTTCGTCACTCTCGTATATTGGAGATGTGGTCACTTGACACGTCTTTGGCACTAAGTTCCATACACACATAGTTCCTGGGGGAGCCTTCAATATTAAAATGGGGAGGGTGTCTTTTGGCTAAGAGACTATATCCAGAGAGCTTTAGGGGCCACTTCAATTGTTCTTGATAAGTATTGGGAGGTTAACCTCATTCTTTGTTCTTTCTTCTTGTTTACCTTTTCCTCTACAATCTTTCCCTAGCCTCCCTCCTTTCTTTCACTTGTTTTAATTGTTTTTTACTTGTATTATTTTGTTCTTTACAAAAAAGAAAAGAAAAGAAAAGAAAAGAAAAGAACTGTGGCATCTCCAATGTGTTTGTTATTTTAATTTTCTTTAAAATTAGTGGCTGTGGTGTTTGGAGTCATTGGTCATTTTGACTTGGTAGGGTCTCTCATCTGTAACTTAATGCAGGTTCCTTCTTCCCGGGTTTTTAATCTGTAACTTAATGCAAGTTCCTTGCCTGGGAAGATACAGCCTGGCATGATAGTTCTTTCTCTACTATATTTTTGTTGTTTTGATTTGTCATCTGGGATATCTACTAATTTGTGCTTCTCTTGTAGCAAGTGGGATTTCTGTTGGACATACCATGCTAAAATCAATTTCTCTCAATTCATTTGCATTCAGTACATATTGAAAGAACAGCATTATCCTAATCTTCACGATGCCAGATAGCCAGATAACTAAATTTCTGGATTTGTTTCAGCCTCTGTGTTGTTCTTAAATATCTGCACTAGCTATATTCTCATTGTAATAAAACTTGTTTGCTGCCACATTCCCTTCGTGGTTTTGCTACACTCTAATGCTAGATAATCAAGCAAGCCTTTGCGTGGAATATCAACTCCTATTATAACGAGCTGAAAGGCATAGTAGATTACTGATGTTCCATTCTGTTCTTCCCCCCCCCCCCTCCCCCACAATAGTACTTTGCTTTCTTCTACTACCATTGATAAATTTTTATTTTTTTATTTTGTGGAACTACTATCAATTCAGTAGTTTTTGGAGACATCTGCAGAAATATGAATTAGTTCACAAAAAACTAGGTTAAGGTAGGATAAATGACTTATTGTTTTAGATTATAGATTTTCTTTACAATTCTTTGCTTTTGGTGATCCCATAATTCCCAATATCTAAATATGCAAAGACATCAGATTTGCTTTGAGTAACAAGGCTCTAACTTCTTTGCAGAGGAAATGACGTTGGCATGACACCACCTTGGCCACGCCACTCGAATGTGTTGGAAACACTCGAGTCTTTAAGCCTAAAATCACCTCAACAGAAGGTTTCTCCAGCTATGAGCACTTTACAGAATTTCTATGGTCTCAAATCTTCAAAACGCAAGGATTCAGCTGAAGGTATGGAGATGGCTGTTTACAGAAGAGGAAGCTTGGATTACTTAAATGAGGGGCTGCTGCATAGAGCTACACCAGTATCTGGCACATCTTATAGCAATCACAGATCAATAAATTTGGCTGACGATTTCTTGTCTGAGAATGGTTTGGCAGCAGAATACAATCCTCTGTCAGAAGCTAGAGAAGGGGAGGGTGAGAAATCCAATGAGAAGTTTGTTAGAAGACGCCAGAAAGCTGATGCTGATCCTAGATCTGGCACAACAGAAAAGCTGTTGAAAGAAGAGAACAATGGTGGAAGTCGTGCTTTTTCACCTGTAACAGGAAAAGGTCTATCCATGAGACCAAAATCAGCAAGCAGAACATCACTGGCTGCTGAATCAGAGCCAGGATGGTTGAATGCTATGCCAGTGGGCTTGGGAGATTCGATAATTGCTGACGTGTCTGATGGAGTTCGTAAATCATCAAGCACGCCAAGTCTGCAGGACCAGGAGAACAGTTATTCCTCTTCTGTTTGGCCAACTTCAAAGTGGAGTTTGAAACCTGATTTACAGGCTCTCTCAAGTGCAGCCATCAGTATACCAATATTCGATGGTCTACCAAAGCCAATATCTGGACGCAGGAGCAAAGCTGCTCTTGATTAGCAGAAGTCCACTGCAATCTCATAGAATTGATTTGTTTCTGTACTTCAACATATTGGGAATGATATCATTGCCACCAGCTACATGTCACGTATAGCTACAAAGTGCTGTCGAAGTAAGGCCAAGAAAACGAAGGTTAAAGAAATACAATCCTGTGTTTTCCTTGAGAAGAGCTCCAAAGGAGAAGGTAAAAGGAATTCCTTTTTTACGGTTTCCATTTTGGATTTGTAATGGGTTGCTCGAATCTAGATCATATTCTCAACTGTCGTATAATATTTGTATATGAAGCCATTTGTCTTGCTTATTCATTGGAAGTGAATTTGTCCCCATTGTTTCATGTTATTCTCGGTCATTTAATGTATTTTGACTTATTCGAGAGGCAGCCTTTTTTCCGTTTCTTTGTCTTCGTGTTTCTAAAAGTTGAGAAGCATCATTTTGAGTTGAATTAAGTCTTTTGGTTAGAATCAAAACCTTAAAATGGATTCCACTTGGGACCTATGTGGTTCATGATCATGGACTCACTGGGTTTTTAGCAGCCACCGAAGGCTATACGAGCGTACCAAATTCAAAAAGAGATTTAGGTTTATGATAATTAGAGGCGATGCCTTATCGTGCCACGGCCATCAACATCAAACATGGATTGAAGAACGAAAGAAATGATGGGCACGGCACCCTGAAATTCACCATTGAGAGCTTAATAGTTGGCAACATTTGAAATTCCGGCGACATCTCCAATTTTGAAAACAGAATAAAATACCCGCAGTAATGAATTTCCATGTTCTGGATTCCAAAAGTTGGCTGATGCAGTTGAACAACCAGCAAATTGCATAATACGACTCCAGAGTCCAGATTTTGTAGTTGCATTTAAGCTTATCAGCAATATAAATAACATCTTGTGTGGTATTTATTATTCATGAATGCATTATTTTCAGAAGATGGATCATGAATCAGATAATTATTCGCCATTTTTGGCTTGAATAAAGTGTGAGTCGCCACAAACATCCACAGGTTAGTCCAAAAAGAATATCGCCCATTTGCAAATGAGAACCATGTCACAATGACGGTGGCACAAAATGGCCTAAAATTCCAAAGATATTTCCTGTATTTGCATCACAAAACAAAACAATCAAGAGAAGATTCATTTTTTCAAAGCAAATAGGAGTACGAGGACTGCAGAGCAAAGTGACCAGTACAGCATTCGAACAGGGAAATAACAGAGCATGTCGAAAGTATGGTACACCATTTCCAACTACGCATTTTCCAACACTGCACATCTTCACAGCTCCCCTCCGCTTGCACATCATCAGGTGCTTCAGACGAATGACTTGTAGCCTTCAAATTATCTCACGAGCCTTCCAAACGTCCATCCTGAAATCAAATAACTAGACATCATGACTCATCTGCATCCATCCATAAAGCAATACTATCATACCAGAAGCAACCTTTGTTTTGCTTATCTCTTTCTTTTAGTTATGCTAAACAAAAGGTACATTTTCTGTGGAAGAATAAAAATAATGGCAACAGGAAGAATTCCCTAGCAAGTGGAAAATCAGATGATGTAAAAAAGAAGAGTTACCATGAAGTCCAGAACAAGGGGGTAAAACAGTTGGGCTAGAATTTTGATGTTGCAACAAAAGAAAACCTAGTTCCATGACCCAAAGGAGAGGGGGATTCTCCTAGACGCAAAATTTGCAAGGATAATACTTATGATGGAAGCTAGTTAAACAGCATTCTGAGGATCACCATCCATAATAAGAGTAGCAAGGCTAGTTTGTTTGGCATCCATATCCTAAAAATCAAAATACACAACAGCCACTGATACTGATCTTGATTTGATGCAAGGCTCCAAGAAGGCAAGGGATGCCTCCAAAGAACATAACCATGGCATAAACAAGTCACTCTCAGGACATTAGAAGTTGGAACCAATCAGTCATTACAGCTATATTGCTCGAGTTTGCCACTTACATAACCATATATATATATATATATATCTTAATAGCTTCCTGTTTCTAACTTGTAGGCAATTGGTAGAAACTGGTTCAAATGGAGTCTTCCATTCACAAGGACTAAAAGGAGGAAACTGGGGTTCATAGATAATCTGTGGTCTAGTGAGATAATTTAATGGCTCCTTGTGAATAAAATCTGCAACTGCTAGCAAAATTTCAGGGTATGTAGACGAAGCATAACAGAATACAAAGGGAAAAAGTAACATATAATCAAGTCAACATATGGGAATTAAGATCAATATATCTAGGATAAAAAATAATGAGGATAATAATCCAAGACAACTAAAATTCAATGCTAGAGTGCAAACACAATAAGAACCGGAGATTCTTATTACTATTCTCTTAACAATGATTAGGCCTTAATAAAATATTAGCACAAGAGGTGCAGCCATCATAGTCCCTGCCTTGTACACGTTATATGATTAAATACACAACCAATACATAAATACACTGATAGCCTCTCTCAATTATATCCATACTTCTCTGGTGCTGTAGCCCCTTGGATCTCATTCATTGACAGAAAATCAAGAAAAATCAAATATGACAATCAAGGAAGACCTGGTCCATACTCTAAATAGGACACAACCCTTTCATACAGAACTCAATTCTCAAAGAAAGTAGCCAAAACATTCTAGAAATTCAGAGAAAAGCGAAAAAAATACAATCCAAAGAGGAAAAGGCTAAAATTCCCAGCTTAAGTTAATGATTGATTATTGTATAAAAGCATATGGAATTAACCTGGTGCGTCTGAGTTTCACTAGATGAAGAAATAAACACTCATCAGACTTAAATTAGACTAGGAAACACACTACTGAAATGTCAAATCTTTAAGTGCACGAGATGTTATGATCAAGCATTGAGGAAATCCTAGACAGGACCACGAACCTTGAAATCTAGACGGCAAGTGATTTTAACTTCTTTACACGCTTAGTGGCAGGGGAAATGCCTTTGATGACTTTCTTCATGGATTTCGCTCTTTGTTTCATATTTTTCTTTGCAGGCATCTCCCTAACTGGACCCGGAGGTATCCCTTTTTTAAGTGCACTTCCTCTAGGGGTCACAGAAGGCGGTATTCTCAAACTTTGTGGTGGTAAAGGAGTGCTGGGCTTCCAGATCAAGTTGTTTTTCATGGAAAACCGGACTTTTTTTGCACTCTTCTCAGTGCTCTTTGCCATTGTGCTTGTGCCAGCTTCAGCATCTTCTTGGCCATTCGATTCTGGATTTTCAGATTGCTTCAATTCCACCCTCTTCGCTCTCTTTCTCTTTTTGGAGAGATTACCGTTGCCAGTGACTTTAGGAAAATCACAGGCACTAGTGACACCCTCATCTATGCCCACTTCTGCGGCAACTTTCTCAAATTGCCTCTGAAGATTTGCTATGGCAGATTCATCAAACCTTACCAAATTATCATCAACAGTCTTTTCTTTGCTTGAATTCTCCCCATTTGGTAAATCCTCATAACCATTCTCATCAGCCATAGAATCACTCTCACTGTGGGAACCGGAAATGACATTCCTTTTCTTCTTCTTAGCCTTTTTGCTATTGCCATCCGACTCCTTTGCCTTTTTGCTTTTCTTCAATTTCTTGCTACCAGGCCCATTAGCAACGTCACCATTCAAACCTTCCACTCCCATACCACTATCAATAGGAACCAAAGCTGGCACCTCCTCTTCATCCTCATCACCATTACTCTCTGGAAGTGCAATCTTGATCCCTGAGGCCACGAAATCCTTCTCTAACTTCAAAAACACTTCATGTAACCCCAAAACCACTTTCCTATTCCCTTGAAAACACTCGACTGAAGAACCCAACTCATAAAACCTCTTAGAGAACCCCATTACCAAAGCAATTGAACCCAAAATCACCACCTCATCATTGTCCCCAACGTCACCCCCCTTAATCTTCACCTCCAACAATTCCTTCGCCATCCGCAACAACAGATCAAACACATTACTCTTAATCTTCCCCAGCAAAACCTTATCACTCACCTTCCCCATTACACTCACAAAATTCCCAAAAATCACCTCCAAAACCGCCTCCTTCACCGGCAAAAAACCCTTCAATTCCTCAACAAAAACCGAAACAACATGATAATTAACACCGTTCCCTAAAAAATTATCATCAGCTAAAAAACCTTTTTCCACAAAAACCCTCATAAACCTTTCCACAACATCCAAACCCCACCCCTTCTTTTTCAAGAAACCAAAAAAAGAATTCACAAATCTCCTAATCAAAAGATAAAACTTATCTAACCTCAACCCATCAATACCAGACCATTCCCTTCTCATAGTAACTAAAAAAACAGAGAAATAACTAAAACAAACAGATTCAACTTCAATAACAGTAAGTAAAGAACTCAATTTGTTGATTAGTTGGTTCTGAGCTAAAGACTTGTCAGCATGCCACATACAGTAAAACAGCCCTTTCCATATTTTCTTCATAGTTTCTTCAGAGATTTGAGGTTGTGAAGGTAACCATTTGTTTAAGAGAATCTTTAAGGACTTGTTTCGGGTTTTTGTGTCGCTTGATGCTAGTTGTTTTATTAGGGCTTTCGACGTTTGAGCTTGGATGTGGAGTTCCTCCTCCATTTTTCTTGATTGGTGAGAGAAGAAACAAGGGTTTTTTTAAGGAATTTGAGAGAGGTAAGATGTATGTATATGCCGACGATGTTTTCCCTTTTTCCTGATACGTGACAACTGACGAAGAGTGAAAACCCTAGGGGTAGTTTTAGGGAATATGGAGTTTTCTCTTGTTACAAGTTATTTTAATTTTTGAAATATTTCATATTAGTCACCCAACTGTATAGGCGATCTCAATTACGTCCCTGAAGTTTATTCTCTAACGGGCCCCGTATATATTATTATTATTGAGATATTAGTTTATTTTCCTTGCACT
>Ga0325410_1007286_pt1 | contig 12094 bp, 6 predicted proteins | sample PopdelMetagenome_16_FD_206182 | JGI IMG/M metagenome (GOLD analysis project Ga0325410, IMG submission 206182) | Populus deltoides microbial communities from Bellville, Georgia, United States - Xylem-PdIQD-R3 | ecosystem: Host-associated > Plants > Phyllosphere > Stem > Wood/Secondary xylem... | reverse complement strand
ACACGATTTAGTTTTTTTTCTCAGTTGTTAATAATATGTGAAAAATAAATGAAAGTAAGCAGAAGGTAGCAATTTCAACTTATTTTTGGATGCTAGACAAACCCTAATTGATCTCTTATTCAAGAGCTCACATTTTACTCAGCGTTTGGTGCAAAGTCATACAAAATTCCTTAGAAAAGTTACCTGAGATGCCAAGCATTCTTGTATTTGGTATGGTGAATGCTTGGGAATCCAATATAAGCTTCTTCTTTTTTTTTTTTACTAATAATAGTATAATTACTACAGAGATTGTAAGTACCCTATGCTTTCCAACATCCTTAATAAATATATTATTTTACTTTGTAATTTTATTAAGTCAATATTACATTTTTTTACCAAAAAAATTAATTTCTTAGTTAGATCCATTTCATTTTAAAAATGAAAATTTTTTTAAGATCAAAATAATAAATTTGTTTAAATATCTGATGAATTTTCAAAAATCCAATAAAGAAACATTACTAGGAATTTTTATTTGCAAACCATACACAGAACATTAAAAAATCTACATGCTAAGCCCATGAAAGCTGGAATGGGCTTGCATCAAAACACTAAGGACCTCTAATCCATTTTATTCATGGGCCCTCCATCCTATATCATGCAAAAACACTCTAATTGTAGGCCCTCTTTCTTTTCTGGGATAAGCTAGACATAGACCCATAAAATCACAAAATACAATAAATAAATAAATAAATAAATAAATCCCAACGTTTTATTTTTCATTTTAATTTAACAGCTAAAGACAGAAAGTTGGACCAGCTTGGCTAACCCAGTTCCCTGTTGGCTCGCTGCTTTCAGAACAAATGCTGGCAATTCGACCGATCGAAGAGATAACTTAATCTCACATCATCGGCTGTAGAACCAAAAGTGAAAAATAAATTGCTAGTGGAGTAGTAATAGCTCTCTCAAACAAAGGTTGTCCAACTTCATTCTGGGTTTAATTTGATTAAGGGCTAAAATCATTGTGTTGCTGACTCAACATTGATTAATTTTAAAATAATATTTTTTAAAAAATTTAAAACAAACATGATTGTAGATAAAAATTTTAAAAATTCATTAAAATTAATCTAGATGTATTTCATTTGGATTTTATGAAGTCAATCGAGTAGCTAACCGAGTAGCTAATTGACATAACGAGTCATGCCGGTCTAATCAAGTTACTTTTTGAGAAAAAGAACTGGATCTAATCATGCTTTAGATTAATGAACCACCCAATTAACATGTCGGACCATTTGAGTTTATAATTACTAATATATTTACCCACGCTTCGTTGTGGATCAAATTATTCTTTTTCTAAATTTAAATTTAAGAGTATGAAGATTTTTTTAACAATATCATTAAATTCAATTAAGCAGTTTGATTTTGAAACGTGTTAACTCGGCTCTTTACTTAGCTTGAGTTTCAAATTAAATTGTGTGAGAGTTGATTCAAAGTGAATTATTCAATTTAATGGATTCAAAGACAATTCGGATGACCGGTAAAAATATAACATAACTTAAAAAAAATACTTTAAGACAACAATTTTTATGACATAATTTTTTATATTGAAACAGTGTCAGATTGAATTGACATTAGTCACCCTACTACCTGAATTATGAAATTTAATAGGTTTAATAACTTTGTTGTTTTTGTAAATTATTTTTGTTTAATTTTATGACAACATTAGATGCTTTCAAAATTGAAAATTAATCCTAAAAATCATTTATTTGAGATCATGATAACCCTATAGAAAGTAGAAAAAAAACAAACCATGAATTATATTTTTCAACCAATCTAATATTGAATAAGAGTGAAATAAAAAAAACAATTAGAAAAATTAAAAGACCATAAACTAAAAAAAACACATATCAGGTTTGATGGGTAAACTCACTAAACCAGTGAATTGAGTAACCTGAGTCAACATATTAAACCTGCAAATCAGGTACTGGACTCTATTGAGATTAACAACTTATTCTTTTCTCTAAATTATTGGTTATTTAACTATATAATAACAAAAATAGACGATCGTAAAATTAAGCATCAAACCAATACTGAGATTTTTTTTAAGACTATAATAACCTCATAGAAAGTAAAACGAAACAAATTATAAAATTTAATTCTCAATCAGTTTAATATCAAATGATGAAATAAAAAAATAAATTTATAAAAAAGGAAGTTAAAACTTGTCATACCCGTCAACAAGCCCATGAACTTTTTAAAATTTAATAACATGTCTTTTTCTAAAACTATTTTTTTAACTATATAATCAAGTTCATTTAGGAAAAAAAAAAGTATCATGTTAAACCCGCAAACCAAGTAACCAGGGTTACTTGGCAAATCAAGTCATTGACTTCACAAGGTTTACTAACCTAGTTTTTTAAAATCATTTTATATTTAATCATACTTTTTTAAAAACAAACAATATCACGATGGTGAGATTTTTTTTTATACTATAATAATCATATAAAAAAATTAAAATAAATTATCAACTCTAAACTCCCATAAACATATTATATAAGGATTAAATTAAAAAAAATCATTAAAAGGGTCAAAATGATAAAATAAAAAAAAACCAACACTAAAATAAATTATCAACTCTAAACCCTTATAAACATATTATATAAAAAATAAATTAAAAAAAATCAATAACTAAAAATAAAGAGGTAAATAAAAAACCAATAAATTATTATTGTAATCTACAGTACCATACCAATAAGTGTAGAGAAAGGCTAAAGAGGTATGATAGGAGCCGAGCTGAGCCGAACAACGTGACAGAGGATATATGGATTGCCGATATCTTCTCTAGTTCTAGTATCGTTTATCATGTATGAAAATGCAACCCAAAGGAAATTGGATAAGGATTTAAAGGCCCACCTTTCATTTCCCTCTCTTTAGTCTTTACTGGCCATTTATTACTCAATCGGCAGCTCTCAACACCTTCACCAGACAGACAGACAGACTGAAAAAAGAAAAAGAATCTCTTTTTATTTTTGAGGTAGAGGTACACTTCTTGCTTGATTCTTTGTTAATGGGTCATAGAATTTGATGCTTCTTTATGCGCTCCTGTGACTTTGCATTGTTGGCTGTTTTTTATCTTGTGGGTTCTTATTATAACCTGCCAGTTTTGCCTTGTTTGTGGTTGTCAACCTTTATCAAGTTTTTCTATTTGGTAATGCTTTCTGTTTGTTGAAATGAGTGTCTAGCCTTTGAATATATATATATATATATATATATATATATATTACAGCCCTCTTCTTTTGAATGTTATAATATTTTCTTAGTGCTAGTGTTCAAATGAGTGGTTTCATTTGTATTAGGAGTTTTCTGCTAGATTTTAGAATTGTTTGTGCATTGAGGTTTATTCAGCTATGGCTAAAGATATTCTAGAAAGGGTCAGTCAGTTCAAATTTCCCATTGAAGACAATAATTTGACTCGAAAATTATGATAATTAATCAAGATATTGGAATTTTGATGCACTTACTCTATTGAAGTTGACCGTTTGCAGTTCGCTGGAGTTCAGTAAAAAACAGACTTATCCAGACATTTTGAGTTTCCCATTTTTATTCGTGACAGAATTCAGAACTTTGTCTGATTACTTGGCCATTTTTTGCTTACATGAGTTCATGTCATAGAATCTTGATAGAAAACAATTTAAGCTATGTATGTTTCATGTAAACCTCAATCTTGGGCATGGTTGTGTAGAATGGAGTGCAGTGTCTAATGCTTTGATGAAATTGTTTCAAGTTAGGCATTTGGGCATGATGGGATTGAACCAATATGAACTGCCAAGTAACCTTATCAGACAGGATGAACTTGAAGAGGAATTGTTTTTGCAAACAGTGTTAACGAGCCAGAGTTTGCTGTGTGAAGTTCAATGGTTCTTACCGTTTTGAAGTTTGCTATTGTTTATTCTGCTACTGAAAAACCAAGACTTGATTTCTTATGCTGTAATTAGGGCTGTTAGTACCAGATACATTGACTGAGATAGCTGATGTTCTGTTGATTGTCTGCTCACAGCTGTTAGCCTGTGATGTGAATTACTGAACATGAAGCTCATTTCAGGAGAAAATTTCTTTATATGTTTCCGGACTAGTACTTCTGTATGTGATTGCAAAGTGTTGATTGTTCAATTATAGTACTTTATCCTTGTTTATGATTGTTAAAGATATTTTCATCTGATTTTTGCAAAGTGGTAACTGGAACTTTCATCTTTTAGTTTCAGGGAAGATCAATAAAGTCCAGTGCATCTATTTTTCATTGCTGAGCAGGTGAAGATTGGGATGAAAAGTTTAGTTTAGCTGCAGCACAAACTTTGCAATTCAAGTAAACATGACACCTGTGCTACCGTGTTCTACAAGTAATATTTGTCTCATTCCTGGAACTGCTTTTTCGATAAAAAAGAATAATAGTCTCAAAAATGGAAGTTTGTCAAGGAAATCTACAAAATATGCATCATCCTCACAAAGACTTGTGTTGCCTCTTCCTGGTTTTGTCAAGTTGTTCCCACAATACCACAGGGATTGTGCTATGGTCCATAGATCTGTAGCGCATACTGTATCAGCCACAGGGACTGATGTAGCAGTAGAGGAGCCAGATTCACCTGTTGTTGATAAAGATTCTGATGGGGTTACAGAGATTCCAGCAGATGCAGTTGAAACAATTGATTCCTCCACCAAAGCAGGTTCAAGTCCTGCTCCAGCTCAATCTAGTCGTTCAAAGGGCAGTAGGAAAAGTGAGATGCCACCTGTAAAGAATGAGGACCTGGTTCCTGGTGCAACATTTACTGGCAAAGTAAGGTCAATCCAGCCATTTGGTGCTTTTGTTGATTTTGGAGCTTTCACAGATGGACTTGTACATGTTTCAAAGTTGAGTGACAGCTTTGTTAAGGATGTTGGAAGTGTTGTATCTGTTGGTCAAGAAGTAAAGGTGAGGTTAGTTGAGGCAAACACCGAGACAGGGCGGATTTCTCTTACTATGCGTGAAAATGATGATACGAGTAAGTTTCAGAAACGGAATGATTCTCCTACCACTGGGAGCAGCAATAGGCAGGCTGCCCGAAGGAACACTTCAAAGCCCAACCAAAGAAAAGAAGAGGTAAAAAGCTCAAAGTTTGTTAAAGGGCAGAATCTAGAGGGCACAGTAAAAAATCTGACCAGGTCGGGTGCTTTTATATCCCTTCCTGAGGGTGAGGAAGGATTCCTACCCAGATCAGAAGAATCTGATGATGTATTTGCAGGCATGATGGGGGACTCATCACTGCAGATCGGCCAGGAAGTTAGTGTCAGGGTGTTGCGTATCACAAGGGGACAGGTTACCTTGACAATGAAAAAAGAAGACGCTGATAAACTGGACACAGAGCTTATCCAAGGGATTGTCCATACTGCGACGAACCCATTTATGCTGGCTTTCCGTAAGAACAAGGATATTGCTGCATTTTTGGATGAAAGGGAGATAGCAACAGAACAGCCTGAAAAACCAATACCTTCAGTGCAAATAGGAGAGAAAAACCAAACTGAACCTTTACCTAATATTGCTGAAGTGCAGGACCAACCAGTAAGCAATGATGAGGTATCGAGCGGTATCCCTTCAATGGTGGATGAATCAGTAGAGGGTGATGAGACTTCTTTAAAGGAGGTGGTTGTGGGTGCCAATGTTGCCTCTGATGAGAAGCAGCCAGAAACTGTTGAATCTAGTGTTGATAGTACATTACAGACTGTAGAGAAAGAAGCAGAGGTCACTGGCTATAAGGAGCCAGAAAGCATAGAGTCTAGCACACCACAAAATGTGGACGATACAGTTCAGACATTAGAGAAGAAAGCAGTGGCTGATGATGATAAGGAGCCAGAAAGCATGGAATCTAGCACATCACAAAATGCGGATGATACAGTTCAGGCCTTAGAGAAAGAAGCAGAGGCCAACGACAAGGAGCCAGAAAGCATAGAGTCTAGTTTATCACAAAGTGTTGATGATAGTGTTGCAGGATCAGGTATGCAAACCAGATATATCTTCCCCAGAATAGCATGAATAATAAACAATCATTATATAACTAGGTACAAGAAATTCATATTTATAAAAAGTTTTATAGGCCAATGTTCCGTTTCTCTTTTCGTTTTCTTTTGCCAAGCTGGTGAATAAAAATTTAACCAAAAGATATTTACTAAGAAAAGGGGTTTTTTAAGGCGCATCAAACCTGACCATGACGATGGTTCTTGCCGAACTCTTCTTTCCTTGAGATCTTGTCATGGGCTTACTTCATGTTTTAGACAATGATAATGAGGAATAACCTAAGTCCAAAAATTGGATAAGTATGTCCTGTCCATGGGCTTACTCTTTCATTTAAATGAAAGTACTGGTGGCATATCTTGTATTTTTTTTTTCTGCCTCAAAGCATTAAAAAATCATTTTAGTTTGCCACCTTTAAAATTTTGAGTCTTCTAGTTGAATCTGTAGGTGTTTCCTTGTGCATTAAATGTTAATTATGTTTTTATTTCATTTTCCTGAGAAACTGTTATGATCTGTTAATAGATAAGGTAGAAAGCATAGAAAATTCTGATGCATCTGGAGATACATCCGAGGCTCAAATTATATCTTCAGAAAGTCGAACCAGTGAAGAAGTTGTTGAGAGCCAAGTTAAAAGTATTGAGGATGAAATGCAGATTCAAACTCCTGCTGCTGAGACTGAAATTACTTCTGCCTCACAACTTGAAGATAAAAAGGTGGAACCTGCGCCCGAGATAAATGGCACTGTGGGTGCTTCAAACGGACAAAGTGGCAGTCTTTCTCCCAAGGAGAGTGTGACTACAGGTTTTTACCTTTTCCATATCTTTTGATCTTTGTAATTGCTCAAACGAATTCAGAAACTGATGTCAAGTCCAAGCCCAAAATGGCAACATGAAAGCTGAAACATGTAGGCAAAAAGGAGTGCTTGGCACTGGTCTCAAAATGAGAATGTGAATAATTTGGTCTGAGAAAATATGTTCTTTTCTAGTGTTTTGCTTTCGACAATGATATGTTTGTCTAGTTGAGTATCCTTGCATAATGCAACAAAGTTAGCATTCCGGGTTCAAGTCCAGGGAACTGAATGGGTTATGCCTAATCTCTCAATGATCACATAGAAGGTGATTGGCATTCACTGCTGCTTTTCTGATCATAAATAAATTGAGGTGTAGAAAATAGAATTCGGTAACTAGTTGCAAAATTAATGTGTCAGTTTATATCTGTCGCCAAATCATATAGGGATTTGTCAATACCAGCACTGGTTCTCAAGGCCATGGCCAAGGATAGATTCTAATCTATGTTTTTTGCAAAATTTAATTTTGCCATCAGGGTTATGACAAGAGTATCAGGGCCACATTTGACCAATTACAGGGTGTTGCTACGGACTGGAATTTTCTTATTTTTCTGATGTTTGTGATTGTTTTGATCCCCTATTAGCAAGTAGCCTCTCCCTCTACCTATGTATTAATTTATTATTTGTTCATTGGGTTGTAGCAACTATATCTCCAGTTCTAGTGAAGCAACTTCGTGAAGACACAGGAGCAGGAATGATGGATTGCAAGAAAGCCCTTTCAGAAACTGGAGGGGACATTGTTAAAGCTCAGGAGTTCCTTAGGAAGAAAGGTTTAGCAAGTGCAGAAAAGAAGGCTAGTAGAGCCACAGCTGAAGGAAGAATTGGTTCGTACATTCATGATAGCAGGATTGGGGTCCTAGTAGAAGCGAACTGTGAAACAGATTTTGTCTCCCGTGGTGACATTTTCAAGGAGCTGGTGGATGATCTAGCCATGCAGGTGGCTGCATGCCCTCAGGTTCAGTACCTTGTTACAGAAGATGTGCCTGAAGATATTTTAAACAAGGAAAAAGAGATTGAAATGCAGAAGGAAGATCTCTTGTCAAAACCGGAGCAAATAAGATCAAAGATTGTAGAAGGGCGTATAAGGAAGAGGCTTGAGGAGCTGGCATTGCTGGAGCAGCCCTACATTAAGAATGACAAGGTAGTAGTGAAGGACTGGGTGAAGCAGACAATTGCAACAATTGGTGAAAATATTAAAGTGAAGAGGTTTGTTCGCTACAATCTTGGTGAAGGCTTGGAGAAGAAGAGCCAGGATTTTGCTGCTGAGGTGGCTGCTCAAACTGCAGCAAAACCAGCAGAACCAGCAAAAGAGCTTCCTGCAGAAGCAGAAGCCAAGGAAACTGCTCAAAAGTAAGTTACCTCTCCTTTTGGATTCAGAAGAGAAATGCTCTGATGATCACACATCATGAGTTTGTGTGTCAGATATAGATTGCGCTTTTGTGTTGCGTGTGTGTGTCTGAATGGTGCCCACCCCAATGAAGCTTTTTTAAAATTGTGATGGACTTGAAAAAAAAAATCCTCCTGAAAAATTTATAAAAATGTAGTAGTCAACTTAAAATGTAATAAAAACGTCAGGTAGGTTTTTGAAGTGATAAAAGAGATCATGGAATAAAAAATGTAAATGAGAATTAATCAGCCGCATTGGTGTACATTTGTTGTGCATGCATGTGTGTTTGTGTCTGAATGAAATTTTGGATAAACAATTCTTACTGTTATATATATATATATATTGCTCGGTAAATTAGAAGGTTCAAGGCAGTGTTACGAATTTTCATATGGATTTTATGTTCTGTTGCCCTGTAATATAAGGATCTATTGTGGTCCATCGCCTAGAGTTATACATCTGTGTCCTAGTGACTGAAGCATTAAAGTTTCACGTATTGCCTTGAAAGGAAACAGTTGACCTCTTTAAGATCTTCAAAGTTTCACGTATGCCCTGCTCTATTTTTCAGGCCACCAGCAGTAGTAGTTTCTGCTGCTCTTGTTAAACAACTGCGGGAAGAAACTGGAGCTGGAATGATGGACTGCAAGAAGGCTCTCTCTGAAACTGGAGGGGATCTTGAGAAGGCACAAGAGTATCTCAGAAAGAAGGGTCTTTCAGCTGCCGATAAAAAATCCAGCCGCCTTGCAGCTGAAGGCAGAATTGGTTCGTATATCCATGACTCCCGTATTGGAGTGCTGATAGAAGTAAACTGTGAAACTGACTTTGTGGGAAGAAGTGAAAAATTCAAGGAATTGGTTGATGATCTAGCAATGCAAGTTGTGGCCTGCCCACAAGTGCAGTTTGTATCAGTTGAAGATATTCCTGAGAACATTCGGAACAAAGAAAAGGAGCTTGAAATGCAGAGAGACGATCTTATGTCGAAACCAGAGAACATAAGAGAGAAGATTGTTGAGGGCAGGATCTCAAAGAGGTTCGGAGAGCTTGCTCTTCTAGAGCAGCCATTCATCAAGAATGATAGTGTTTTGGTGAAGGATTTGGTGAAACAGACTGTTGCTGCTCTTGGGGAGAACATAAAAGTCCGCAGGTTTGTTCGGTTTACTCTTGGAGAATCAACTGAAGATACAGAAACAGGAGCCCAAGCATAAGACAGGAAAATGCCTCTCAAAGCGAAATAATTGAAACAAATCAAGCCAGGTCTTGGAAACCTGACAAAAATGAGACAGGCAGGCATTATTGAAACTAATTTTGGATGAGAGAAATCTGATTTTTTTTTTTCCTTCTCGTGATTATAGCAAGCTAGTCCTTGTTATGTAGCTTTACCTTTGTACCATGATCACTGAAATTATTTTTTTGGAACCTCCATTTTATAAAATGTCAACAAGAGCTTCTCCCCAATCACCATGTCCATTTTCTTTTCTACTGTTCATTTTCAATCTCCTCGATGTTATTACACAAACAATTTTTCACACGAAACACAAAGCCTTCAGGTTTTTTTACATGATATACCAATCATTTATTATTCTTCACAGTCCAAGTTGCTTTTGAGATGCTTTCCAGCGGCTAAAGTTGTTTTTGTGAAAAACTTTATGATATTTAAAGAATAATTATTTATTCTTACGTAACGCAAAACAGAGAATATATATATATATATATTCAATTTAAGTGAAAATATTTTTATTATTTTTAATAGATTTTAGATTTAATTTTTTCTTCCATGATATATTTTTTCATACCTCTCTAAGTATTATAAAAAATTTCAATGTCTGTGAAATAATAGTACTATTGCTTAAATTATAAAATTGGAATTAAATATATCAAGAAAGAAGAAATTAAATCTAAAACCTATTAAAAATTCACAAATCCCTTTAGAGTTAGATAAGGGCTAGTCCTAGTGTTTACGCTGCGATACAGGCTTCAGCAAAAATCAATTCAAGCGTGCGCACTTAAAAGTTGATCAGTTTGTTCAATAAAATTAATAGATCATGTATGTTAATAAATATTAAAAAAAAATATTAAGGATAAAAAAAAGACTAAATCGGAATGCTAAGCAATTAATGTAGATAAAAAATATATATATATAATATTACGATATGCCATGCTATTTAACATATTAATTTAATTATGCATCAATATATTTGAAAACAAAAATAAAAATTAAATGAAAATAAAATAGCTTATCTGCATAGTTCCATTGTTTTTTTTATATTTATCAAGCCTCACCCTATGTTATGGTCCTAACATGGCTTGTGTTTCAAAACTAATTATGTTTGGGTTAGCTTAGCATAATCTGTCTGATCAAGCGGGCTCACACACGAACCAATCATCATGTTCAAAACCTGATTTGACTCCAAAACTTTTTTAAACCTGATTTGGCTCTAAAACTTTTTTAAAGTCATTATTGTTATAACATTTGCCTAACTTGATGAGGTTTAAATGCGAAACAATGAACTGTCAGATAATAAAATTAAAAAAAACAAATATGGAGTGAAACAAGAAGATGATACTATATTGAATTGATACGTCAACCTATATTAATCTATCAAATTCACGACTCGAGTCATAGACATGACAATAATAAGCTAACCTCACTTGGTCATCTATCTTTTTCATTTCTCTTCCCTTTGTTTACCCCTGATCAGGCCTTCATCGGGCTCGGATATGATGAAATATGGGACTAAATTAAAAAGCTATTAAAGAATTATTGATCGAATGAAAAAATTAAAAAGTTATCACACCAAATTAAAAAAACAACATGATCAATAGGTTTCAAAACTTATTATGTTGGAGTTAGCTTGGTATGACTCATTTAACGAAGCAGGCTCACATGCGACCCTGTCACCACGTTCACAACCTAATTTGTCTCCAAAAGTTTTTTAAAGTCATTATTGTTATAACATTTGCTTGACTTTATCAGGCTTAAATGCGAAACAACGAATTATCAAATGATAAAATTGAGAAAAATAAATATGAAGTGAAATAAAAAGATGACGCCATATTAGATCGACCTGGTTAACCTCAATTAACCTGTTAAATTTACGACTCGAGTCATAGACATGACCACAATGAACTAATCTGGTTTGGTCATCTATCTCTTTCATTTCTCTTCCCTTTGTTTACCCTTGATTAGGCCTTCATTGGGCTCGGATAGGATGAAATATGGAACTAAATTGAAAAGCTATCAAAGAATTATGAATCAAATTAAAAATTAAAAAGTTACCACATCAAATTAAAAAAATAACATGATTAAGTGTCAAATAATAGCTCAACTGGTCTCTCATGACCACTGAAATCTTATATGATACTTTAAAATCTATAAAATTAGTTAAAATACATATAAATTAATTTGAATATCTATGTTAAAAAAACAAAAAAAACTAACGCTTTTGACGCAAATACAAGTGTGTGAGGAAGCTTGTCGTAGTTCAGTGGTGGGTATGGCATTCTCTGATCTCATATTATGGCTTTCATTGATGTCGTCATAGCTGTCTTGGCAAAGACTCCTCCTAGGGTTACGCATGTCAGTGTCTCAGCAAAGGCATGACTCTAAAAGTCTCTAACGACCATTCTTCTCCCTTCTCTTTTCTTCTCTCTTCTTTCTTTCCTCTCACAGTTTCCGCCTCTGGCTTGGAAAAAAAAAAGAGCCATTGCTATATATCATCTACAACGTGAGATAATCCACAACTAGCTTTGATACCCGCGCAATACCGCAAGTTATTTTTTTTGCATAAAAAATATTTAAAAAAATAAAAATTTAAAAATCTTGGGTTTTTCTGCAAAGTTATAC
>Ga0325410_1007285_pt1 | contig 12094 bp, 7 predicted proteins | sample PopdelMetagenome_16_FD_206182 | JGI IMG/M metagenome (GOLD analysis project Ga0325410, IMG submission 206182) | Populus deltoides microbial communities from Bellville, Georgia, United States - Xylem-PdIQD-R3 | ecosystem: Host-associated > Plants > Phyllosphere > Stem > Wood/Secondary xylem... | reverse complement strand
GGATACCAATCTCTGTGCCCCTTCTTCATGTGGCTATCATACTATTAGCTACCCCTTTAGACTAGACAGTGATCCATATTACTGTGGAAACTCTCTCTATACCCTCCATTGCGAGAAAAATACCTCCACAGTTTTGTATTTAGACTCACGAAAATACTACGTGCAGGCAATCAACTACAACAACTTGACAATCCGAGTGGTGGATCCTGGTGTTAAAGAAAATAATTGCTCTTCTCGTCCTGATTTTTCTTTAACATATGCAAGATTAGGTAATTCCAGAAGGGCATATACTCTTTTTAATTTAATATTTTCAGGCTTAGATTATATCGCAGATGATGATTATCCATATACATGGTTTCAATACAAAAAGACAGGGTGGGAGTCGTTTCCCAAATACAAGCCTCTCCCGTTATCGCAGATGATGATTTTCATAAACTGCACAAATCCAGTGGATTCTCCTCAGTACGTAGACACTGGTACTTGCCTTAATGGAGAAAAATCTTCCAATGTTTCACTCTTGATGCGTTCTTATGTGAATGTTGGTGGGATGAAGGCTTCGGATCTGATGAAACTGTGCAGCTTAGAGAGGATGACGTTGTTGCCAGCCAAGGATTACAAGAATACATCCTTCAAGGAAATTCACAGTCAGCTGGCATATGGGTTTGAGCTTTCATGGCACAATAGCATGTGTGGAAGCTGTGCATATGGATGCTACATCTATGATTCGAACCAGACAGGCTGCGCAGGTGGGCAAAATTGAATAACAAACTGTTCGTTTTTCTATCTTCAACTTCTCTTTGCATGATTTCCCCATTTCTGAAGCATATTGTAGTGCTGAGTATCGTACGGTCAGTTCAATCAAGCTATCATAGGCTGCAGATGGTCATATCATTTGTCATAATAATTCGTGGTTTTCTTTTATTCGACGATAAATGATATTTTTATACCAATTTTCAGAAAACTTAGTCAAACAAAACCAAGTTTCGCTTCTTTAATACATTCAGAAAAATTAAATAACATCTTCTCGACATTAATAACCTCAATATTTGAATTCAAAAAGTAAAACCAGGATAATTTTGCTAAGTCATTCATTTGTTTCTTCTCAATTTCTGTCATCTTGTAATAACCTCCGTTATATATTTTCTCAAATCACAAATCTAATCTTTGTAACTGATCTCTTGGTCCAGATGGACTTTCTTGGTTGGAATTAACCGTAGGTGAGGATTCTATCTCCCCACTTCTTCATGCTTAATTCTTACTACAATATCTCTAAATTTGTTTACCTTCTCTGCAGGCGTGCTGCAGACTGTAACCATTTTCATTGGTGAGAACTCCCCTTAGTGATTATTAATTTTTTTTTGAAGTTATGATATTGGATCATATTTTATTAGCAGATACAAAATGATAATTCCTAAATCATATTTTGATTATATTAATATCAACAAAATATAGCCAGTTATTATCCACGAAAAAGCACAAATCCAATTAGGTTTTTTCGACATTCATCGAGAGTATGATATGAGAATTTAGAATTGCCGAAATTCCCAGCTATCAAACACCTCGTTTATTAGATTTCATTTTGAATCAAAAGCAGTCATATTACATGAATTGTTTCCGGTTCTCATCACCAGACCATGAACATTTTCACTTGCAAGTAAAACCCCAGGAATAAAACAGCCAGTTGCCTAATGTCTGAGATATACCTTTTGGTTAAGAGTATGCTTTTCTACAAATCATGATGGTCTAGATTTTAGATGATTTTTCAACAAGGCGAAAAAAATTCTAACACCAAACCTAACCCATGTTGTGTGTTTAACTTATAATCAATAAGAAATAATCATGATTTCAGTCTTTGATTTCCCCCCTCAAATTTCACACACAGCACTACTTCAGGGGACAAAATTTATCTTTGGGAGTCCGTTTGTGATTGCATTCTTGATCTATAAATGGCGACGAAGACATCTATCAGCATATGACACAGTTGAGGAATTCCTACACACTCATAACAATCTTATGCCAGTCGTAAGGTATTCTTATTCAGAGATTAAAAAGATGACCGGAGCTTTCAAGGAAAAGTTGGGAGAAGGAGGTTTTGGTTGCGTGTATAAAGGAAACCTTCGCAGTGGACATTCTGCAGCGATAAAATTGCTTGGCAAATCCAAGGCTAACGGACAAGATTTCATCAATGAAGTCGCTACCGTTGGAAGGATTCGGCACACCAATGTGGTGCAACTAGTTGGTTTTTGTGCTGAAGGATCAAAGCGCGCTCTTGTATACGATTTCATGCCCAATGGATCTCTCAATAATTTCATTTTTTCTCAAGAAAGATCTGTCTCTTTAAGCTGGGAAAAACTGCATGAGATTTCCCTTGGAGTGGCTCATGGCATCGAATATCTACATCGAGGTTGTGAGATGCAGATCCTGCATTTTGACATCAAGCCTCACAACATTCTTCTCGATGAAAACTTCACTCCAAAAGTTTCTGACTTTGGTCTTGCTAGGTTGTGTCCAGCAAATGAGAGTCTTAAATCTCTCACTGCAGCGGGGGGGACGATAGGTTACATGGCGCCAGAACTGTTCTACAAGAACATCGGGCGCGTCTCATACAAAGCTGATGTTTATAGCTTTGGAATGTTGCTGTTGGAAATGGCAGGCAGAAGAAAAAATTTGAATCCGTTGGCTGAAAGGTTCAGCCAAATTTACTGGCCAGATTGGGTTCATGACCAAGTCTCTAATGAGAAGGCTATAGAGATTGGAGATGGTGGCACGGAAGAGGAAGAAAAGATAGTCAAGAAGATGATTATTGCAGGGTTGTGGTGCATACAAATGAACCCTCTGAATCGCCCTGCAATGAACGAAGTTGTGGAGATGCTTGAAGGAGACATGGAAAGCCTGCAACTACCTCCGAAACCTGTTTTATATCTAGATGAGAAGCCAATGAACACTTTTGGAGAGTCATCTTCCATGTCTGATTATTTTTCGGAATCAGTCAGCTTGGTTGAAAATGCATATAATTAAGTGATCTGATATGAAATACTCTGCTCATGTGCAGGGGAAGGCTTGTCCCATGAATGAAACTAGTTCTTTGATAGTTATTACCATTATGATAAACTATAATCATCCACCTTATTTCCCGGTTGTGTAACTAGCTAAGAGAGTCCTAGTTGGCTTGTTTGGTTTGAACTGATTCGTGTTCTTATCAGATGAAATTTTTACATCAAATTTGCATCTGATGGATATTCTTCTTGATTCGTTTTACTATGATTTCAAAAAAGGTATGCTTCAATCCAAGTTTTATATAAAATTTCTGATCTCTCAAGAATTTGATTATGGACATTTGCATAGCCATCATCACGACTTGAATCCTGGGTCTATAAGCGGTAATACAGAAGCGGTGTTAAAATAATATTTTATCTACGCTAAGCCTCAGAACGGATATATTAAAAGAACAAATTATTTAAAAAAATTACGCATCATTTCATAATCTTCATAAATATTATATTATTTAAAATTAATAAAATCAAATGATATACATATATATACTAAGCATATTATCATAAAGTGGTGGAGTAAATGTCAGAGATCAAATGACACTCGAAGGTGACTAGATAACACCTAAATGTGACCAGATGAAACTCGAAGGTGACTACTGTGGGAGAATTAGTCACCACAGGCTGATGTCTCTCTTACCTTCTAGGTATACATAATATTATGTACAAATAAGTTAACTACTCTCTATTGGTATGAAGTTATTGACAAGTCTTATATCAAAGCATAATAAATATTCGCAGAATCATCAAAGAAATATATATCATATCGAACACAATTTATATATTTTCGTCTTAATATTTTTTTTAAAAAAATATTATTTTAAATTTTTTTAGAGTCAAATTATATTATTACTAATTATTCGAGTTATCTTTAAATTTATCAAATCAATTAAATTATATTGAGTTATTTTCTATATGATATAAATTTTTTTCTATTATAAAAAAATTTGACAACATTGCAGCGTTTGAACATTTTATTTATGTGAAAAAAAATCTAATAATATCTAAAAAGAGAATCGACAGTCTCAAATAACACGCAGGATGACTGTTTGCATTTTAGAAGACAACAAGTTATTAAAGTTAGTTGAAAAGCTAGGTGCTGTTTATTTATAGAGGGAACTCAAACTAACCTCTAAAGCTAGGTGACAGAACCTGGTCTTTGAGGGAGGGAGATAATGGTGATGGATTAGTTGCGGGGTTAGGGTTAGGGTTAGTAGTGGGGTTAGAGTTTTGAGTGGTGTTAGTTTGTGGGGTGGTTGCTTTGGGGGTCGAGTGGTGGTTCTTGGGTGGTTTAGAGGAGGAGGGGTGGTGGTTCTTGGTGGCTGCAGTCATGGCTTGCTAGAGAGTTAAAGTTTAGAGAGAGAGAGTGGGACTTGTTTTGTTGTTTTTTCACTCGCTGATTTGTCACCGAATGTCTGAAAAGAGAATTCCCAATCTCAGACGACATGTAGTTTACAAAATGGACGACGGTTTCCATTGAAGAAGACGACAAGTTATTCAAGTCCCCTGAGAAGCCAGATGCTGATTAATTCTAGGGAAACCTCAAATTAACCCCTAAAGTATTACTAAATGCTTATTTAGTCACAAAATGTACAATTTTAACAATTGAGTCCCTAATATTTCAAATATATCCTGATTCAATAATTTCTATCCAAATTCGTTATTATTCGATATAATTTTTTTTTTTGTTACGAAAGAGAATTCGAACTCCTCTTGAAGGGAGAGAGAACACTAATAACAATTTAGCTACAACTTACTAACAAGAAAGCAGAGGTTTTGTTGCATAAAATATAAAAAATAATAGCAATGGACATGAAGAGAAGAATCCAAATGAGGAATATCTGAAACATGAAGGACCTAATTAATAATTTATTTTTGGAAAGAAATGGAGAATTAGATACTAGGTTAGGGAAAAATATTTGAGGTTTCAGCATAATTATAAGTTGTTCTTACAATGAAATGCAATGTAATCCTTGACTCATTATCTAGATTTAAATTATAAATTTGAACAGATTAATTTAAATTAATTATAAATTTTAATATTATTTTGTATTTTAAAAAAATTAAATTGAGTTTTAATAAATCACGGATTGACTTGAAGACTTTTTTTTTATTTTTATAATCATTCATCTATAATAAACAAGCTGGTTGGGTATTAAGTTGACCACCAAACCAAGCTAAAAATAATGATGTCTCGCACAACTTATTGACAACTAGTTATTAACTAAGGGATACACATAATAAATGCCTCCAAAATTAAATAAAATTACTAACAACTTTCACTGTATCCACTACTTAATTATTGGTGATTTTTTTTTTTTTTTTTTTGTGGTCAAAGGTCAATCCTCAGACTTTGTAATCATAGACCAAGTGTAGAATTTGAGAGACTATCTCAAAATACTAATGTTGTTCTGTAAGAGCCCTTAAAAAAGCCACGAATTACTCGGAATCCACCGCAAGCAGCTCATAGATCACATCCTTGAATGCAATGACGACCTCAAAATACATGATTACTCTGTTTCTGAGATGGCTGCCAATTCTTGATGTAGACGTCGCCCTGCTATACTTGCAGTCTTTCTCTTTGGAGCTGTGGAGCTAAGAGGATTAGGAGGTGTACTTAACCTGTCTCCTTCACCTTCCAGCATCTGGACAACAATTTTCATGGAAGGACGGTCCACTGGGTTCCACTGGATGCACCACAGTCCCACAATGGCTAGCTTCTTCGCAATTTTAGCATCACCTTCTTCCTCGATCTGGAACCGCAGGTCTTCTCCTTCTTCTAAAAGATTATAAATCCATTCTGGGAAGTATACTTGATCACCATTTTCTGCTGTATCATCAACATTTTTCCTTCCACCAACCATTTCTAACACCAACATTCCAAAACTGTACACGTCTGACTTGTAGGAGACATTCCCAAAGTTTCTTGAGAACACTTCAGGTGCTATGTAGCCGACGGTTCCCCTAGCTGTTGTCATGGAAATAGCACTTTTATACTTGGAACACAACTTAGCCAGACCGAAATCTGCAATCTTGGGATTGAAGTCATTGTCCAGCAGGATATTATGTGGTTTGATATCAAAGTGGAGGATTGTTTGGTCACAACCCTGGTGAAGATATTCAATCCCTTTGGCTACTCCGAGGGCAATATGATGCAGCCTTTCCCAGCCAAGGAAAACATTCTTGGCGTTTGCTGAACATATGAACTTCTGCAGCGAATCGTTTGGCAAGTACTCGTAAACTAGAGCTCGTCTAAATCCATCAGCACAGAAGCCAATCAAGCGGACTACATTGACATGGTGAATCCTAGCCATTGTTCCCATTTCATTGACGAATTCCTCTCCTTTTTCTGATGAATTGTTTAGAACCTTAACAGCCACCGGAATCTCACTGGTTAGCATTCCTTTGAACACAGTTCCATAAGCTCCTTGCCCCAATTCATCCCTGAATTGATTTGTCATCTTTTTGAGATCAGCATGGGAGTATCTAGTGGGGTTCATAGCTCTGTAATCATCCAAAAACCTTTCAACCTTGGCCTGATATTCTTCTTCTGATTTTCTGAAGCTATAGATTTGGTAGACTGCAATCACCAAAACCCCGAAAAGGATGGATCCTGTGGTTACACCTGCATATATAAATAAGCCTTTTGAGTAAAGTAACTGATCTTCTTTTTTGGAAGCTAAGAGTTGGAGTAAATTTGAGAACAACTAACCTACAGTCAGATTCTTTTTCCGTGCACCTGCAGAAGATAAGAACCCTTGTTACTTGTTAGGTTCTCATTTTCAGGAAGTTTCTGAAGTCACTATAATGTCATGAATTTGTAGAAACAAGAACTTAATAAAGCAAAAAATCCTAGAAAATCAAGGAGCCATAAACACAGAACAATGAAAAAGAAGACTTGAATCTAAAAATACCTTTTTTTGGTCTGGGCAAGCCATAGCATTCAGTTTCAAGCTCAGAGCTGCGATTTACCCTCAATCTACATTGTTTTCCAGTTTCTTCACAATCTACACAACTGGGATTGGACCAAGACAGGCGGATATCACGTTGAACAGGTAGGTCGTACATCTTGGTACAAGATAATAATAACTCATTGTCATCAATAGATTGTTCCGAATCAACGGCAAGAACGTCATATTGGTGAGTGCTGAGACAAGCGATCCTAAGCGGAGATGTTGCATTATTTAAAGAGCAATTGAAGATGGTAGAATTGTCCTTGGACATCTTAAACTGTATGTGAAACCCGGACGAATAGAAGTTTGGGTGTTGGCTTCGAAGGCAACCTTGGCGATCTGTTGCATAAATAACTTGATTTTTGTAGTCAATCTTATCTATGTAGAGTTTCACTGCACCTGGCAGCTCAAGCACTATGTCGCCCATCTCATTACAAGACAGATCAAAACCAGGATAGCCACACTGTTTTGGCTGCCTATCCTTGATCCAGAATGGAAATCGGATGTCGAGGCCATGGTTCCCACAAGATCCTGTGCAATTTAGACTTACTCCAAGTTCTGCAATGAACATGAAATAGAACAAGCATATAGCCTTTTTTGTTGAACCTCTCATCATTGCCTCCTATGGTGATAGAGTTTCGAACTAACAGTGTCTAGATATTGCAGAAACAATAGTAAATTCAGATGGGAGCAGCAAGGGTAACTCTGATACCCTCGTTTTACTTGCCTAGATTAAGCACTCAGAATTGACCTCTCTTGCGTTCATTGTAGTAGTAGTTCCACGTCAGTAAGGATTATTACACCCTCACTTTCTTTCCACCTGGGTTGATCTTTGGCTTTTTCACAAATTATTGCCAAGAAGGTGCTCCAAGGATTATGTTGACGCTTGTGGTGTTGAGAGTTGATGGATTTGTGGTTTATATCAAAGTAATCTTTGCTTCATTATTGTTACTTTGACATTTCAAACTATCCCTCCACTGCGAGAAAAATATCTCCACAGTTTTGTATTTAGACTCACGAAAATACTACGTGCAGGCAATCAACTACAACAACTTGACAATCCGAGTGGTTGATGCTGGTGTTAAAGAAAATGATTGCTCTTCTCTTCCTGATTTTTCTTTAACATATGCAACTAATGCAAGATTAGTAATTCCAGAGGGGAATATACTATTTTTACTTCAACAAATACAAGATTCGATTATATCAGATTTCCATATACATGGTTTCAATACAAAAGGACAGGGCGGAAATGGTTTCCCAAATACAAGCCTCTCTCGTTATCGCAGATGATGATTTTCATAAACTGTGCAAATCCAGTGAATTCTACTCTGTACGTAGAAACCGGTACTTGCCTTAATGTTTCACTCTTGATGCGTTCTTATGTGAACGTTGGTGGGATTAAGGCTTCGGATCTGATGGAACTGTGCAGCTTAGTAGAGAGGATGACGTTGTTGCCAGCCAAGGATTACCAGAACATGTCCTTCAAGGAAATTCACAGTCAGCTCGCATATGGGTTTGAGCTTTCATGGCACTATAGCAGGTGTAAAAGTTGTGCACATGAATGCTACATCGATGATTCGTACAATACACACTGCGCAGGTGGGCAAAATTGAGAGCATATAGCCTTTTTTGTTGAACCTTTCATCATTGCCTCCTATGGTGCTATTGCAGAAGCAATAGTAAACTCAGATGGGAGCAGCAAGGGTAACTCTGATACTTTTTTTTTTTTTTTTTTTTTAATGTGGGTGTCCGGACCAGCTTGCGTGCACCTCGACCAATCCCACGGTCTCTAAAGTTAACGACCATGTAAGCCTCCAGTGGCTATCATATGAGCAACCACATGGCTCGAACCTGAAACTATAAAGGAAGCAAACCCCTTAGTCCCAAGCTCTTATTACTAGACCACCACCTAGATGGTTACTCCGATACCTTCTTTAATTTTATGACAGCTTGATCAACTAAAAGTGCTCAAGGGTAACTCTGATACCTTCTTTTTACTTGTCTAGATTAAGTACTCAGAATTGACGTCTCTTGCGTTCAATGTAGTGGTAGTTCCGTGTCCGCAAGGATTATTGCACCCTCACTTTCTTTCCACTTTCGAAGGGAAAGAGGGAAGCAGAGCTTGGACTTACCTGGTACACTTGGGTTGTTGATCTTTGGCTTTTTTCACAAATTATTGCCAAGAAGGTGCTCCAAGGATTATGTTGACGCTTGTGGTGTTGAGAGTTGATGGATTTGTGGTTTATATCAAAGTAATCTTTGCTTCATTACTGTGACTTTGACATTTTAAAGGATGACTTGGTCATTTTAATAAGCTGATGAAACTCTCACATTGAAAAATTAGCCTCTAGGTTTCAATTCTTCTATGTTTCTGTTTCTCCAGTAAAAAAATCAATTTCATTATTTTTTTAATATATAATTTATATTTTTTTAATATATTTATTAAGCAAAAAAATTTTAAACTTAAAATTTATATAAATCCATATTATTTTTACTTAATTTTTATTAAATAAATAAAAATAATAAAATTAAAATTCATAACCCTTTAATTATCAAGATTTTAATATCATATTAAAATATTAACTCAATTTAAAAATTTAAATTATTAGATTAAATCTCAAAATATAATTTATATTATTTTCTAATATTATTGCTTGTCTTATAAAGACTTATGGATTCATCATGGACTACACACTCTTTCTCCACCCATGGCTAGGCTCCTCTTTGCTGGCTACATAGCCTTACTGCTCCAGCTGCTAGTCTTCCAAACCAGCAACAGCAAGGATAACAATCTCTGTGCCCCTTCTTCATGTGGCAATCATACTATTAGCTACCCTTTTACCCTAGAAAGTGATCCATTAAACTGTGGAAAACCTAACTATACCCTCCACTGCGAGAAAAATACCTCCACAGTTTTGTTTTTAGACTCACGAAAATACTACGTGCAGGCAATCAACTACAACAACTTGACAATCCGAGTGGTTGATGCTGGTGTTAAAGAAAGTGATTGCTCTTCTCTTCCTGATTTTTCTTTAACATATGCAACTAATGCAAGATTAGGTAATTCCAGAAATGCATATACTATTTCTACTTCAACAAATACAAGCTTAGATTATATCAGATTTCCATATACATGGTTTCAATACAAACAGACAAGGCGGAAATGGATTCCCGAATACAAGCCTCTCCCGTTATCGCAGATGATAATTTTTATAAACTGTGCAAATCCAGTGAATTCTAGAGATTTTATCAATTCAGGTTAATTTTTAGTTTTTCAACCTATTTTTAAGTTATTTGATGTCATAAATGGATTTATTTTGGTCTTTAAAGTGCTTTTAGGTATTTTCGGGTAACATACATGGTTGAAAATAGATTTTTGAATTCCAAAATCATACACCTTAACGGATTTTAGGAAGAAGATGACACGTCATTTGTCAAATTACTTGTCATCTGTTTATTAACCCAGATTAGTGGACCTCCTAATTTTTTTCTCTTCGATTTTTTTTATGAATTTAGATTTAAATGTACTATAAAAAAATTATTCAAATTTGTCATTTTTTACAAATAATATTATAGTTTTTTTTTGGAAATTTTAACTTTACTCTGTTTAGTTAAAATGTGTTTAATATGAAAAAAATATGAACATTTAATTAACATAGATTTATATATTTTTTAAAGATTTTTAATTCATTTTTTATATAATTTTATCACATTTATCAATATTTTTTTCTTAATTTTTCTAGAATGTTTTATTTTAAATTTAACTTTAACACCACAATGGATTTTTGTTTAGGAAACAACGCTTTCAATTTACAAAATATCCTTATATTATGTTCATCTTATATATTGTGAGTGCCTTTTTTTTTTAATTATTATTAAGTAAAATATAGTTTCACAAAACAGATCAAGAATTTTCAAATTTGACCCGTTAAATTAAGTTTAATAATAATAATGCCAAAGAGTTACTTATAGTGTGAACAATTTTTTTTTGATGTTCAATTCTTTTATGTTAATTAAATCATGAATGTATAATTAACATAAAGTTTATGTTTTTTTAAGATTTTTTATTCATTTTTTATATAAACTTATCACATTTATCAATATTTGTTTTCAACCATAAATAAAATACTGTGACTTTGTTTGAATGTTCTATTTTAAATTTGATTCTAAAACCACGATGGATTTTCGTTTAGGAAATAACGCCTGCAATTTATAAAATGTTCTAATATTAGGTTGGTTTTAAGTTTTACATGTGTTTATTTTTTATTATTAAATAAAAAATAATTTTAAAAACACAAAATCAAGTTTAGAATTTTTAAATTTAATTTGCTGAATTAAATTTAATAATAATATCAAGAGTTCCCACAATGTAAAATGATTATTTGCTGAATTAAACACAAGGGGTGTAGCGTGATGGCAAAGGGTTTGAGATATGTATAGCAGGTCTCGAGTTCGAGTTAGGGCGTGCACCTCTTGTAAGAGCCTGGGACAGCCGGGGTTTTACTCCCTCATTTGGGCCCACAAAGTGCGCTTTCCGGGGAGGTGAGGTTTCCTCGAATCCAAAAAAAAAAAAGTAATTGAAAGAATATTTGAACAGAACCAATAAAAGATAGTTACTTGTTGAAGAACTTAGCATATGATCAATCTAAAATTTGTTATTGTTTTTAATGATCAATTATTTGTTCTTAAAACTTTATTACTCCTCATTTGATGTAAAATGATTAATTTCAATAAGCCTCACATTATTCTAACAATACTCCTTATTTATATACATTCCTAAACAAGGTCCAACAACCGATGAAAAACCTCCACTTAAAAAACCTCTCTACAAAGACTAAACTTATGCTCTAGATTAGGAAGTAAACATTGAGCAAAATTGGAACTTAAAAAATAGAACAACTAAACTGGAAATTTAGGTGAAGAAAAATGTAAACAATTCTGTGGAATTTGTACAAAAAAACAACCTCGACTCTTCTTCACCTCTCTTAATAAATGATTTTAGGAATAAAAAATTGATGGAATTCTTCCACTACCAGCCTTGATTACCTAATATAAAACCATAAATAAACTTGAATGTTTTTGGATTTAAAT
>Ga0325410_1007284_pt1 | contig 12096 bp, 6 predicted proteins | sample PopdelMetagenome_16_FD_206182 | JGI IMG/M metagenome (GOLD analysis project Ga0325410, IMG submission 206182) | Populus deltoides microbial communities from Bellville, Georgia, United States - Xylem-PdIQD-R3 | ecosystem: Host-associated > Plants > Phyllosphere > Stem > Wood/Secondary xylem... | reverse complement strand
AAAATAAAATAAAACATGTTTGGATCATTCAAAACATAATATCTAAAAAGATGGGTGGCTAAAATGAATGTTTTAACAAGATTTTCAATTTGCCCCCTATATTATCTGAGATTTTCACTTCAATCCCCTATCTTTTAATTCAATCATTTCTTCTAAAAAAATACAATCGAGGTCTAATTTGAACTCAAAAGATCAAATCACACAAAATAAAAGTTTGAAAATTAAAATGAAAACTTTTAAAAAATACAATTCTTCAAACTATAATGTTACATGAAAGAGTGCATAATAAACAAAAAAAACTAATTTTTTTTTAGTATATTATATAATATATATTACAAACTATCAAAAATAAAATAAAACAGCTTGGATCATTCAAAACATACATGCATCATCTATATACGTCCTATCCAACAAAAAAAAACCTTAACTAGTTTCCTAATTTTAATTATAATTATAAAAAAAATAAAATAAAAGGATTGATGAATTTACTGTGCATCAAGACACGTGTCTCTATTCATTCATAGGAGCAGTATTACATCCACATTTTGCCTCACGGTCAAGTTATCTTGCCTGGCTTTTGTCCCATCTGTTTGGGTGATGTTGGTGGGCCTTGGGCTGGGAGCATGATTGTTTTTATTCTTGGGCTATTTGTTTCTTTTTCTTGGGCCTGCGTCCTATTGCGTTTGACTCATCAACTCGTTTTGCATCAGCCTTTCACTCTGCCTCTCTTCGCCTGGTTTCCCGCCCTGCCCTTCCCTCTCAATGGAAGCCACCAATGGGAGTACGTTTTGCATCAAATTTGATTGGGAAACCTATGAATTTTCCAATGGTATGAATTTTCAGCTTGATTTGAGTCTGATTGGGAAACCTATGAAGGAGTCGCTATGATAATCTATCTCTTTACTTTACATGGTTTTGCATTCCTGCTTTCTCTCTTCTGCACAGTGGTGTAGCTCTATTGGAATTCAATTTACCGTCATTGGTTTTTATCATGTTCCAGGTTTCCATTGTTTTTTCTCACCCATTGTCATTTGACAGTTGTTTTCCCATGTATTATCCCGAATTTATTCATTTATTTAGAGTTGAATTTAGCTCTGTGGTGTTATTTTCTGCTTTCTTTCTCAGGATTTCGGCTCTTTCGACGACCTTTGCTGGCGCAACCAACTGATGTTCCATGGCTTAGGTTGCGTGATGCTGCTCCGGTTCGTGATTTGCGATTTTTCTCTATGATTCGTAGTTTTGTTTCTTTTCAGAGATCCTGCTGGTTTTTTTTTTTTTGGAAGCACTTTTTGATTAGGTTTAAGAGCATGTCTGAGCTTCCTCCTATTTTGATTAGTTGTTTTATGATGTGTATGTTGAGGAATGTTGTGTGTGTCACCAGACTCTGGCCCCAGCACCAAGTACAAACGTTGAACATCATCAGGGCTATGAGCTTCTTCTTTCTCGACTTTCGGCCTATAGAAGAAGAATATAACTTTTCAGTTTTTCCATAAATAAAACCACTCGTGAGTGCGTAATTACATAATTTTTCCTACACGCGTAACAATAAGTTCCATAAATAATAAAAGAGAAAGAGAGACAAAACTGAATCTCAACCTGGGTCTCACTTTTAGACTCGACTTCTTCACCTTGACCCTTTATTTTATCCGTTTCCTTTCTTGATTTCAAGTATCAGAAGAAGCTGATGAGTGCAAGACTGAGAAGTACTGGTGTTGTTTCTTGCTCACTTTATCTTTTCTTGGCCAGTTTGGTTAAGAACAAACGAGGGAAAAGAAAAATGGGGTTTTCTTGCTCTTTTCTAGGTTTCTGACGGAGAATTGGAAGGGAAAAAAATAAGATGAAGTTCATTAAAATGTATGGATTGGTATGGTTTAGGACTTCTGGTCCTATGATAAATGTGTGTAAGTGAGAATTTTGATTTTTCCCATTGTTTGCCAGATTTTCAGAGTAGAGTAAAATTACAGCATTTGAGTTATGCGAGGTATATATATGGTTTGAAACCTTTTGCTGATAGCAGAAAAGGTACCTGTCTGAAAAAGTTGTAAAATAACAGCATTTGAGTTATGTGCATGATATATATATACATTGAAAACCCAAAGCAACACAAAATTCCCAACTTCATGTTTCTGCTGTCAGGGGCTAAAATTGCTTATTGGATGGATTCTCTGTAAAAATGTGGCTGCAAGAAAACTACCATTGGCCTTCTTTTAGCTTTCTTGTGTTGGCTCTGAGAGTAAGATTTTTTGAACAAGTTAATAATAATTAAGGTGACCTTTAATTTCCATGTAATAACATAATCGTTTTCAGTACCTGCTTCTGCTTTTGTTTGCCATTAACTGCTTGATTGGCTCTTCGGGCTTCCTAGATTTCCAACTACAGTATTGCTCATCGCTTCCTGCAGAATGTTTATCAACAATATTTAGAATAAAATCTAATATCCCCAGTTTAGTTGGGAAAATGGAGAATTTATATGCTTGCTACTACAAAACAATGATCATGTCAAATCTTGTAATGGCATTTGTTTAATACTTCTTTCTTGGAATTTCATGTAACAGTCCCTTTTCTTCCTCATTCTTTAATATTGTTGCCCGAGTTTAACTTTCAGTGGGTTCATAAGCAAAGGAATTGTGTCAGTACTAACCTGAGTTATTGAAACTTGACTGAGGTTGGTGGGAGTTGCAGAAGTTTGGCTAAGGTTGGTGGGAGTTATTGAGATTTGGCTGATGGGAGGAGTTATTGAAGCTAGGCTGTGGTTGGGAGAGGGGCCGAAAGCTTTAGCTAAAAAAAGGTAGTTCATCTTTTCTTCAGCATAATCTCTCAGTCTGTTGAGCTCTGGCAAGACTTCTGTGCCAAGATCTGGCCTGTCTTTCCGTCTCAGTTCTGCACATTGGAGTGCAAGCTTTGCAAAACATAAAGTCTCTTCAATTGGCCAATCAGGCACATCTGAGTCTAGAACTTCTTTGAGCGTCTCATTTTCAATTGCTTGTTCAACAATGTGAGTCAAGCCCATTGGTGGCTTGGCTGTTATGACTTGCAGAAGCAAGATCCCTAAGGAATATACATCAGATTTCACACCAAGCATTCCAGTTTGTTGATACTCTGGATCAATATAGCAGAAAGTTCCAGCAGCTGATGTCATGTGGTATTGTGTTACATTCTCAGAAGTAGTGGGAACAAGCCTGGCCAATCCAACATCACTAATCTTACTGGTGTAATTGTTGTCTATCAAAATGTTTCCTGGCTTGAGGTCACGGTGAACCAGTGGCTCTGGCTTGGTCTGATGGAGAAAGAGCAGACCTGTGGCTATCTCAGCTGCAATTCGGAACCTGATTTGCCAAGAAAGAGCTGGTGTATTCCCTCTCTTGAAGAGACAGTCTTCTAAGCTTCCTTTTACCATGTATTCATAGACTAGAATACCATACTCTGGGCAGGCTCCTAGAAGCAGTACCATGTTTGGATGCCGTATTAAGCTAAGCACTTCAACCTGCAAGGTACAGACTAGATTTTCAATTCCATAATGCTCATTTTCTTCTCTTAAAAAACTGTCTACATAACTTCGATTCATATGCTTTGAAAATGTTATGCTCATTGTTGTTTTTCTCTTTCAATTTAGAACACTCAAGGCACTGCAGATCAGGTGATTTTCAATAAGGTTTTGGTTGAGAAAACATCCATTTGATGCATTTACTGGTGCTTTTTAATGGTTTTGATATGTCAAAGTCAAAATCATTCAAAAGCACCTAAAAATCATCAATCTGGTACCTTTTAGACAAAAAGCACTTTGGAAAAGCATTTTCAATCGCATTATTAACCAGTTTTCTTTGTTTCTCACCTCTCTTTGAAATTGAGACCTTCCTTGGGCTGCATCAGGACGTAAAACCTTGACTGCAACTGGTGTATGATCAAGATAACAGTTGTAAACTGGGCCATAACCTCCTTCCCCAATCTTCTTTGATTCCGAAAAGTATTGTGTTGCTACTTCAATCTCCTCAATACTGTATCTCCTGTATCTGATACCATGATAAGATAGATTATCCTTTGCTCTTTTCGTTTTTGCAGCTTCTTTGAGGGTTTTCTCTATGTTGAGTCTCCTTTGCGCTTCTATTGCAGCTCTCTTCTCAGCTTCTTCAGCAGCGTCTATGGCTTCTCTGCACCTGGCTCTCTCTTGCTCTATAATCGACAGTGCAGCTTCTTCAGAAAACCTAGACTCTTCCAATCTTCGTTCTTCTTCTATTCTCCAGCGATTCAGCTCTGTTGCCTATATACATACCATTTTAGAACCTACTGGGAATCTTACTAGTGCACGTAGAAAACATGAATTCTCTGTACCTTCCGTTTTGCTGTAAGTGCTTCTCTACATGCTGCGTTGTACAAGTCCATTGTTTGCTTCAACTCTAGTTTTAGCCTCCTCATCTCAGACTCCATGTCAACCTATATGTTTCAATTACAGATTAGGAGAAAGCATTTAGATCATGCATCTGTGCTTTATTATCACACTTTGCGCAGTCTTATTGACTTTAAAGTTAAAACAACAAATGAAAGGCTAAAGAAATCAAAATATAAAATTGCTTTTTCCAATCATGGAAAGATCGATGTAAGATTATGCTACAAGCCATCATAGGATGTTACTCTATCTAAATTGACCGAATAATCTGAGCTATTTTGCAGAATTCAGTGTATAACCCAAGAGAAAAACGAAGAAAAACTTAAATTGCATGTTCTTGACAATATTCACAGTGTAGCCTGAATCAAACAACTTGAGGATATGATCTAACTAGATTAATTTTCCTGTTAATAGGAAAAAAATGGTTAAAATAATAACTCTATTATTAAACATCCTTTATTTCCTTAAGTGTTTACAGTGTTTGATGGTTAGTTGAGCTTATTTACCTAATCATGCTATTGTCAAAACGGTTAATTGCTTACCAGGCTGTGTGTTGAACCAGTAAAAGATGTTCTGCCGCTGTCTTGTGAAATTGATGAAAATCCCTGATGGTAATTGGGGCTAAAGAACTTTGGTCCTGAGTGTATAGATGCAAAGCTAGTGTCTGAGCTAGTTGAAAACCGAGGGGTTGCTCCAGAATCCATGAAATCATAGGTTACAGAAGACATGCGGTCAGTGCTTGGCCTGCTGGAGCTGACAAATGATATGTCAGTTTCTGACATGAGATCTGCAAATGATTTTACACTATGACCCTGTCCTCCTCTTCCAAATGGTGACCTGTTGTTACCAACAATTATATTATGTTCAGCCTTTGAACAAATTAAATCATAGCCAAGCTTTAGCAATAAAAAAAGAGAAAATATATTACAAAGACATTCCAGACTATCACTCCATAACTATTTACTGATTATATATGCACGTTATATTATATCATGTTCACTGCCATCCCCTCTCATCTTCTAAAATGATTTGATGCATTCCTTACTTACCTGAAGGTTTCACCAACTGAGATACGAGGCTTGACTGGCATCGTTCTCTCTGTCAGCAGAAGACCACAAATTGGATTTTGGATTAGGATTAAGACAAAATAAAATGGAAAAAGGACCATATGATTATGAGAATAAACCTTCTATGCTCCAAACATGTTTGTATAGTGTTTCAGAAGAATCTACTCTTGGACTATTTTGGTTCTGTTGGTTTTGTATTTGATCTAGAAGTGGGGAGGCGAATGGGGCAGGACGAGAAGCATTTCTCATTGTAGAGACCTTTCCTTTTGATACAACATACACAGTACAGAAATCAGGTGCCCCTCTTGACACAGTGCTTGGTACATCTGCCTTGAATTTTCTGTATAACAAAACCAATGGAGTTAAATGAGTCTGGTCGCTCAATGCACAAATACATCAGCAAAAAATGGAATTCAATTCTCAATTTTCATCTCTCGTGATTGTTATTGTTAATTATGTTTCCATCTGTATGTGATTTATCCTGACTGTTCAATGATTTGCTTATCAGATATTGCCAATCAAGGTTCAGAGTTGAGGAGAATATATAAAATTCTGCTAGTATTCTGAAAGTTGACCTATGTGAGAACAAAGTGCTTTTCATCTGAAATAGCACCAAAACTGATGCTGTTTTGAACGCTTTTCAAAGTTTTTGATGTGAGGGTCTCGAAACCATAAAAGAGGACCTAAAACAGCATCAATCCAAATGCATTTTGAAACACACCCGAACCACACCAGAAGGTGTACTCTTCAAGTAAAACTGAGTTCCTTTTGTTGGAAATAGTCTGTTCTTCCTGTTTTTACACAGAATGAAGGTAACCTGAATTTAAATTCTGGCGGGGTGTGTGCAGGTAGAGTTGCCAAGTCAGGAGGGGGCTAGGGACTGCAAAAATACCTCATAAATCCACTCCGTGATGGGGTTCCGAGAACCAAAGTCTCGATTGCTGCATGGGAAACATATTCTGTTATTGCTTTTGCTATATCTGTGCTTTCAAGTGCAACATCAAGGCAATGTACCTGATACAAAAAAAATAATAAAATCTGTATGTTGGAATGGAAAGGAGAAACAAGGTACATTTGCACAACTATCTGCATAAAGGCATGAGAAATTGAAAAATGATGGTTTTCTTCCATCATTTTGGATGCTTGTGTTTATAAGAGAGATTCCTGTAGATTTTAACTTTTTTTATTCTTCTCATGTTCTAGACATTTTCCATGCCTAAAGGTGCATATTTATATTGTGGAAAGGAGGAATAACAATGGCAGGCTCAGAAACTTACATCTTTGCGAGTACAATAGCATCGAAATGTAAGGAAGAGATCCTTTGCCATCTTCTCAAGCTGCTGCTTCCCTGGTGAAGAATAATCACCAGGCGATCCATGGCCTGGTCGTGAAACAATGCAAATTACATGTGGAAGAGAAAGAAGATTAGAACATGAAACCTAGAACTTGAAAAACCACTTGAGAGATCAAAGGAGCTGCAAGGCATTGAATGTAAGTTGAGCAACCCTTTTTCAATTCTGGGGCACATAGGTCGGTCGTAACATCATTAATCTGTCATGATTCTAAATAACGAATCAGAGAGAGAATGATAAATTACTTGTAACAAATGATGATGATGATGATGATTTGTTAAAAACATGGATTAGAATAAGATTTTGGCCTTTGGAGAGAAGATTTTCCACAGTCCATTTCAATGCATTTTGGCTCCCCTTGTCTTTATCTACAGCAACTGCCACCAGCCCATTTCCTTCTCCTCCTTTCTTGGTACCGTGTCCCTTCGAGAGCCACATTTTCTGTCTTGTATCTTCTCAACACAGAAAAGAATTCAAAGGACTATAATTGTCATCAAGAAAAGACCGCCTAAGAGGCCTTGAAACCTCTCTTCTATCACCCTGGATGTGCTTTGATGCTTTCTGGTCGAAGAGGAGTTTTAAGTGCTTTCTGAAGGGAAATGCCAATTGGATGCAAGCCTCAGTGTGTTTCCAGCAGAAATGACACCCCTCGTATTCTCAGTCCCTGTTTAGAAGCTTGCCTATATTTAGAGATCGATGGCCATTGATGAAGCTGTGCCATTTCAATGGACACACGATGTTACTAAATAAAGGATGGTCTTCGGTATACTTTGTTCACTGATGGACTCTATACCATTGTTTACATGATTATTGAATTATATTCAAGTTTTTATAAGAGATTCCTAGGCCAGTTCTATTGAGAACCATCATCTGCTACATGAAAAATCTAAAATCAGGCTCGAAATTTCATGTTTTGCCAATTTCCCTTAATTTTCTTATTTGGGGGTGTTTTTTCTTTAATATTGCCAATATATATATATTAATTTTGTTTTTATTTTCAATAAAAAAATTCAAAAAATGTGATATGATGTAATGTAATGTAATCTAATAAAATATATATAATATGATAAAAGATGTAATGAAACATAATGAGATGTTTCATCAAACAAAACTCTTAGTGATACAACGGAGATTTTGATAGTTTCATTTTAGTCCTAGTAATCTTTGAAAAAATTATTGTAGTCCCCATGTTTTATTTCTATTTATAAATTGGCTCTTCTTGTATTTTATAAAAATAAAATTTAGTCCTTTTGATGAAGAATATTTTGCGATTAGATGCATGAACAATAACACAAATGTAACGGTTCACTACATAACTTACTCTTTTCTTAATGCAATACTTATATAATGTAATGAGTCAACACATTATAATAAAATTTAGTGATACATTTGTAATATTTTTTTTTATTACATTATAATTTTTTTTTTAAATACACAGAATATAATGAACTATACAGCACCAGTGATCAGTCACTTCCAACAATTAAACCACCAAAGAGAGTTCATCAATACAAGATCCACACCCTCATTCACTCCTTTACCGCTTGACTACTAGGTGCTTAATAAATTAGCTTGTAACTTGTTCATTCATTCATTGCACATTCTATATTGTTGCGGTAGAATTAATTTTTATTTAAATGTGAAAAATATTAAAAATATAATTTTTTTTTGATAATATTATTAAACTTGATTAAATGGATGAATTTTTAAATTCCCAACTCAATTCTTTACCTAGCTCAAATTACTAATTAAATCGTATGGGAGCTAATCGAATTAAATCAATTAATTTCAAGGATCCAAATGCAATCTTGATAACTAGTAAAAACATGATTTAGATTTTTTAAAAAAACAAACTTCAAGATGACAATTAAAAAAAAAATTATTGGGACATTGACAAATTAGATTGATCATGGTCCCTCTACGACCGGGGTCATGAACTCTACTGAGTTTAATAAATAAATATTTTAATCAATAATTTTTAATTAATTATGTGATAAAAATAGATGCTTGTAAAATTAAGCACCAATCTAAAATAAACACCTATTTAAGACAATGATAACACTATAAAAAACAAACAAGAATAAATCATTTGGTCTATTTCTCAACCAGTCCAATATTAAAGGAAGAAATTAAAAAAATAAATAAATTTAGAATAATTAAAGAAAAAAAGGCATATTTGGATAGTGAGTAAACTCTCTAAACCTGCAAACCGGGTTATAGACTCTAGCGAGATTATAATTTATTTTTTAAAAATTATTTTTTATTTAATTATATGATAACAATAAACAATCACAAAATTAAACACCAACTCCAATAATAATGGAAGAAATTGAAAAAATAAATAAATTTAGAACAATTAAAAGAAAAAAGGCATATCCGGACAGTAAGTAAACTCTCCAAACCTGTAAACAGGGTTATAAACTCTAGTGGCCCAATGGGATTATAATTTATTTTTTAAAACTATTTTTTATTTAATTATATGATAATAAAATTAAACACCAATCCAATACTGAGATTTTTCTTAAATCATGATAACCTCATAGAAAGCAAAATAAAATCAATTATGAAATTGAATTCTTAATTAACTTAATATCTAAGGATAAAATAAACTAAAATTGAAAAAAAAAGTTTAACTTATCAAACTCACGAATCAGGTCAACCAACCAAACTTGTGAACATGTTTACGAACTTTATAAAGTTTAATAACATAACTTTTATCTTAAACTATTTTTTTTAATTATGAGAAAAAAAATAGACAGTAAAAAAATTAAAAAAAATAAACAGTAAAAAAATTTAAGTTTAATTAAAAAGATACCTTATAAAACCCTTATATAGAAGCAATTTGAGTTATTTTGGAAAATTTTTAAACCATGTTAATCTTATAAAAATAAAAAAATATATAAAGCTAAAATTTTAATTATCTAATATTTAAAAATAAAATCAATAAAAAAACAAAAAAAAAAATAACAAATTGTAATCCGCAATGAATGCGGGTGAAAGTTAATTTACCCCACCCTTTAGTTTTTGTTAATTAATGTCATTTTTCACCCACATGAATTATCATCAAGTGTATATATTTCCACCTTCAACTAGATACGCACTGCTGGTCAAGGTGATCTCTGTAATTTAATTAAATGTGCTGATTCTTGTTCCAAATGTAATGATCAGTCTGAAAGCATAAAGTTCTCAGTAAATACAATTGTGACTTTTTAATCTTCATGAAGAAATCTTTTTTTTTTTTTTTAATTCCTTTTGAGGGATATCTGGTGATAAAGATTGCAACATTAACTATCCATTTGATCAAGCCTTCAAGGGCAAGAAAACCTTAACAGCATGTCATTGGAAGACTTCCCTGTGGAAAAATACTACCTACGACTCTAGTTTGAGTTTTAAGAATGATAGCAAAGCTTGAGCCTATGATGCCTTATGACAGGAGCATACACTGCAGGGAGAATTCAAATGCATCATAAACTTACCGAGAAAAGAGACAGAAAATATATGGCAGGACGAGGACTTGCGTGTGAATTCTAGCAGCTGGAAATAAATTGCTCTGTCAAATGAATGCCAAGTTTACAAAATTCTGCCGTAGTCAGGAGTGAAGAATAACAAGTTTACTGTGATGCTATGAGTCAGGCGTACCACCTATTAGTATTACTTTTCATGCGGGGGAGATAACACAAATGATGACCAAAATGATTTGAATGGAAGAAGAAAAAATATTCTTACAGGTTTCCTTTTTTCCTCTTTCCCTCTAAAACCCAAAAACATAAAATTTAAATTCTATCAGCTAATTAACCCCCATTGTTGCTTTACAACATTTTCTACAGTTAACAGAGAAAGCTAACCCTCATAACAGATCACTCCACTCTTCATGTTCTTCTTCACTGTGTGGGAGTCAAGAAACCTGTCATCCCTCGTGATATTGTTCTTTATGCCTTTTACTTCATGCTCCTCCGACAATCATCGATCCACTGTGAAGGAATATCCTTCCTGGTCATTCCCTCTAACACTATATGCATTCCCTTCACTCCCGTAAAGTTCTTCATCTTCGTCTCCTTCTTTCAGTACATCAATCTTCTCGACAACTTCCTTAATGTCCAACCTTCTCTCTACATCCTCTTCACAGCAACTTAATCCAATCTTCAAAAGCTTTATCATTTCTCCTTTGCTATATTTTGTTCCCACTATTTCCTTATCAAACACTTCACTTGTTCGCTTTTCCTTCACCATGTTATTAACCCAAGTTGCTAAGTCTGCATCACTGTTATAACATGGTGTTAGATAGTTCTCAGGGAACTTGCCAGTTAACATCTCCAGTATTAAAATGCCAAAACTCCATATATCTGTCTTGTTTGATGTCCGGCTTTGTTGTGCATACTCAGGTGACTTGTAAGCCATCATGAACATGTGGGCATGTTCAGGGTTGACCACGGGTCTTAGAGCATAATCTGTCAAGAGAGGCTCGAACGAATCGTCTAGGAGCACGTTGGAAGATTTTAGGTGTCCATGAGGAGCAATTATAGGAAGCTCATTGTAGAGAAAAGCCAAACCCCTGGCTACTCCTTTGACGATTTTCAAGCGGATGTGCCAATGAAGTCCATCTTCTTCCGGTGAATGATTTCCTGTAGAAGACAGGCAGAATGGCTGTAAGAACACAAATACTTGACGATTTCAGAAAAAGTACAGTTGATGCATCATGAACTTACCATGAAGGTGACTAGCCAGGCTACCATTCTCAGCGAACTCTGTAACCAAAAGCTTCTCATCCCTCCTATTGTAATATGCCGCAAGAGGCAGCAAGTTGGGATGTTTCAACCTCCCTAACCTTCTCATGTGCTCATGGAACTCTTCTCTCCCCACATTGCTCATAAGCCGATACCTCTTAACAACCACAGGCTGTCCAACGACAACTGCCTTATATGAAGATCCAAATGTCCCACTCCCCAAAACTTCTGCTGAGGCTGTAAGCAAGTCTTGCAAATCAAACTTCTCAATGTCATCCTTCAGGAATGTCAATTTTCCATGATCAGCCTTCTTTGCATGAGAACTAGTCTCTGACAATTCACGATGTACATCTCTATAATAAGAAGCCACCATTTTGTTGGAGTTCTCCTCTGGTGATGATGCTGTCCTCTGTATTCGACTTTTACATTTTTTTCGGGAAAATAGAAGGAAAGCAAAAGCAATGGCTGCTAGCATTAGCAGCACAATCAATATAATGATTACAATGTATAGAATGCTAAATTTCTTCCCATTGGATTTGGGGGTAGAAGGTGGAGAGGGTATGCATGGC
>Ga0325410_1007283_pt1 | contig 12097 bp, 6 predicted proteins | sample PopdelMetagenome_16_FD_206182 | JGI IMG/M metagenome (GOLD analysis project Ga0325410, IMG submission 206182) | Populus deltoides microbial communities from Bellville, Georgia, United States - Xylem-PdIQD-R3 | ecosystem: Host-associated > Plants > Phyllosphere > Stem > Wood/Secondary xylem... | reverse complement strand
TAATATAAGCAAAACTTAAGCATTACAAAATATAAAGAGAGAGCAAGAGCATGATCTTGATCTGAACACCAAGATGCCTAAATACATGGCAAATGCCTCCTTTTATAGGCCAAAATTCAGAACTATTAATTTGTTGACTAATTGATGAATGGGTGGCCACATCTTGACTTGGTGACAATTCATATCTTCTTGTCTGCCAAAAACATCATTGATAACGTCATAATTTGAATAGACTTCAATCATGAAAGTTCTAGGAAATTGTCTCATCTTTCTAGGGTAAACATTTGAGATCATTTGGACTTCTAGAACTCGAGATATGGGCTGAACACTGAACAGTGTCTGGGCTGTAGGACAGATTCAGAATTCTTCGTTGTTGCTAGAATTTGGACTTGAAAACAACCTTGTTAAATCTTGGGCTCCCATGAAAGTTGTAGGCCTATGTCTCATCTTTCCATCCATATAAAGTAGACCTAAATCCAAGATCTACAGCTCTAGATATGACCCGATTACCGAACAATGTTCCACTTTGGACTGCACCAACATCTCTTTTTTAAGTTTGGCCATCTCTTTGTCCTTTCAATTTCAGTACTTCAACTCATCAATCAATTCTTTCATTTATGTGATAGGCCTGCATTTAAGATGAACACTTACCATAAATTAAAGGTATCTTATATTATTAGATATGTTATTATAAAACATGCTTTAGTTAAGGAGTTATTGATACTTCAAGTGCAAAATGATGATATAAAACCTTGATAAAAATGCACTTTTAAGTACTAATCAGCATATAAAACAAATTTCATCACCCTAAAATACTTTATTGCCAAATTTTATATAAAAAAATTTAAAATGCATAAAATATTACATAGTGAAAATTACATCATGAAAAATTATTTCTTCATATGATATAGTATTTTCACTTAAATTAAGATTATGATACTTATTACATGCTCTTGCACTTTAAAATATTTTAATGATCACTAGTATCTAAAAATCGTATCTCATGAGTTTCCACACCATTTATTTATTATTAGCTAAGGTGGTAAACTTGTAATTTTAAAAGAAGTGTGCTCAATACTCTTCTTGTTCTTGCAACAACTCCTTTTCTCTAAACAATATTCTCCTAGTCATTTCTAACAATGGTGAAAAACACTTGGAAGAGTAAGATTTCTTATTCCTTTTTATTCCATGTGACTAACAACTAGTTTTGGTATTTTGCTATAAATACCCACTTGATTTCTATTTAATAACTCTCTCACAATCCTACTATTTTATAATCTTACATGATGTTTTGAATTTCTCTTATTCTAAAAAGCTTTCATTCATCTTTGTACTATCTTGAAAAGTTTTGAAACCTATATTACATTAAATTAATTTCTCACTTTTCATCTTTGTGAGTTAGATTACATTCTATAAAGACTTGAGCTTATCTATTATAATCTTCTCATTTTGCAAGGAGTGGTCTTTCTCTACATTCTATAAAGACTTGAGCTTATCTATTATAATCTTCTCATTTTGCAAGGAGTGGTCTTTCTCTTGTAAAATATAAACTAATTGTGAAAGTGTAAGTAACAATTATTCAAGTGTGAGATTTAAGTGTGAGCTAAAAAGAGGTTTTCAATCTTAATCATTGAAAAACAATTATGTGTAAGATTTTCTAATCTTTAGACTATGAAAAGATTAGGTGAGAGGTTTGATTCTATACCCATAAAAGAATTGGGTTTGATCTTAAACCTGTAAAAGGATTGGGATTAATCTTAAGCCTAAAAACATATTGGGATAGGTTTGATCCTTAGCCCATAAAAGGATTGAGTCTAACTTTGAGCTCGTAAAAGAATTAGGTTTAATTTTGAGCCTGAAAAAAGATTATGTAATTGGTTTGGTCTCATCCATAAAGAAGACCCTATCTAATAATGAATACTTGAATGAAGGTTCAAGGAGTGGAGTGGGTGATTGTCTGAACCACTATAAAAATTGTTGCATCTCTCTCTCTATCCTTATCTCTTTGAATTTGTGCTCATTAATATTGCTTGAGTGTTTTGGTTATTTTAGTTTAATTGGATATTAATATTTTAAAGTTTCATAAAATTTGATAAAGCCCTAATTTACCCTTCTTTTAGGCTTTTTAAGTATTTTAGTGTGTGCCATCATCCTTAAATCAAACTATGATATTTTGGTTACTAGATAGGTCGATTGAGATAGTTAAAGAAGATGATAAGCTATTTGTGATCAACTCAGGGATGGTAGATGCATAGCTAAATGCGATTTAGGCCCAATCCAATTCATATACGTAGATGATATGCAATGATGTAGGCCTACTTCAATTCATATGCATAGATACTATAGGTCTTGATGTGAACCCAGTGGAATTTAATGGAATTTGCAACCCCAAAATCAATCTAATCCAAGTTTGTTGAGATTTGAATGAGCTTATCACAATGAAAGACTTGCTCCAAGGCAACAAGATTATAAACCAACTCGATCACAACACCTACACCTGGAGACGAGCAAAAGAAGTATAAATTCACAACAAAGAATGGTCAATTCTTTGAAGATTTGGAAGTTCAATCAAGAACCAAGATTGAGCAACCAAAAGTCAGCTACAATGCTGAAAATATTATCAAAAGTCTGCTCTAAAATTATTCATAAAGAATATTTAAACTCGAAGCCAAAACCCTAGTTTCCCTAATGGGTCTCACATAAGCCCAATTTAAATAATAATCATCTCAAGCTAAAACTAGCCTATTTTGTTCTAATGTTTTTATAAGGTTAACTCATTTGGGTTGAGATTATTATTATTTTTTTTAATTAGTTTTATTTTTTAAAAAATAAAACACAATGCATCCTTAACCCATATAGCGAGCTTTAGGCTAATGACTCCCAGACTAGTTGGTCTAAGGGCATTAAGTGTTGAGACACCCCTACAAGCTTAGTAACTCGGGTTGCAGATACTACTGATATGTAGATAGTGCAATATTTGATTCCCTTAAGCTTTTCTCCTTAACCCATGTAACAAGCACTAGGCCAATAGCTCTCAAGTTAGTTGACTTTAGGGTATTAGGTGTTAAAACACCCCTTCAAGCTTAATTGCTTAGGTTAGGGAGGCTATGAAACCAAACTTGTGTACGTTTTTATTATCATCAATATTATCAATTTTTTTTTTGCAAATTATATACTATCCCTTTCGCTTAGTTTTTACCTTTAACAGGAGAACATAAATAATGTAATAATCCAATGTGTAACCCACAATCATATATTAAAGTGTGTGTGTGAAAATAAAGGTCTAAGAATATTTGTTAAATGAGTATATGATCAGAATCAAGTGATAACAATGCGAGAGTTTGTAAACCTGAAATTTCAAGAAGTATTTTGATAGACCTTGATAAGAATATTTACTAAGATGCGTCTCAAGAGTCAATAAAATTCCTCCTTACTCTATCATCCTAATAACAGTTTTGTTAAATGGTTTTAATAATAACAAAAAACAGTTAGTAAGTTAGGTTTTTTTTTTTTAATGTCAACTACTACCCTCTCCCCCAACCAAAATGACATTGTCCTCAATGTCCTAAGGTAGAAAGATAGAGTATATATGACATCACCTGAAATAACGAACACTAACAAACCTGAAATACACTTAAACAAATATAAGAAACAACAAAACACAATAAGAAAACCAAAAGACACAAAGTTTTTACAAACGAAGACGTAAATCCAATCTAAGCTTTTTACGACTGTCCATGGTTGACCAGTTTATGCGACTCATGCAGGGATCAATTATAGGGATGAAAGATTGTAGTTGGTTAATCAATTGTTTAGCAGTAGCAGCAGATATTATGATTTGTCATGCCGAATATGTTAGAAATTTATGTTACACAGATTGATCAAGAAAAGATAACAAATTATCATAAAAACCATTAACATTTAACAAACCTATAGGTTTACGATGAATGTGAAGTTGGACAAACCATTAACATTTAACTTAAGAGTCACAGAGTACTGTTATTCGCTATTTGACCGGGGTTGGAGAAAGACTAGCAAAACAAGAGTCACACCAAAAACAATGTGAGAAAAACAAAATAATCAACCTTTATATACATGATCATTCAAACCAATGGATTCATTTTCACTAGGAAAATTATCAAAGTAAGCTTTCAAACGATGTCCATTTAACTTAAAAACATTGTCATTCTTTGGATTCTCAATATCAAAGGCCCCATAAGGATACACATGGACCGCTCCATCTTGATCTTAGCTTTCCAGGAAATAAATGAAGTCTAGAATTATAAAGCAAAACTTTTTGACTAATATCAACATTTTTGACAATTTTCACAAGTTTTGCAGAATGCATGCGTGTCCTTGAACATGATGGGCCAATAAAATCCACATTGTAAGATTTTTACAGTTGTCTTCTTTGATGAGAAATGACCCCACATGCCTCAGAATGATAAAATTTAATGACACTACTTACCTCATTGTCAGGAATGCATCTTTGAAATATTTGATCAGAACAATATTTGAATAAATAAGGGTCATCCCAATAAAAGTTCTTCACTTCATTCAAACACTTTCTTTTCTCTTGGGTACTCCAATGAGCTGACAAATATCATAAAGCAAGAAAATGAACAAAATTAGAAAACCAAGGCATTGGACTAAGAGAAAGTAAGGATTCGTTAGGAAAGTAATCATCGATTGGTGGGATGTCAGATGTCAAATCTATTGTCAATTTTGACAAATGATTTGCGATAACATTGTCGGTACCTTTCTCATCCTTGATTTCTTCCTAAGAATAAATCATTTGCAATTCTTCAAATTTATCAAACTCAGTTTTACTCAAGGTAGATTCAAATTGATCATAAATTAATTTTTCAATAAGATCTACTTCCTGTAAATCATTATCATCTTCAGGTTGCTTGCAAATGTTGAAAATATTCATCTCCATTGTCATGTTTCCAAATGATAGCTTCATCAGTCCATTCCTATAATTAATCAATGCATTAGAAGTTGCAAGAAATTGACGTCCTAAAATAACAGGAATTGGATTAAATGTTTCAACAGGTTGTGTATCCAAGATAATAAAATCCACAAGATAAATGAATTTATCAACTTGTACCAACACATCCTCAACTATTTCTATAGGCACTTTTACAGATCTATCAGCAAGTAAAAAAGTTAGAAAAGTTGGTTTTAACTTACCTAGATTGAGACTTTGAAAAACCGAATATGAAAGTAAATTCACACTAGTTCCAAGATCAAGTAAAGCTTTTTCAATTTTATGTTCTCCAATAAAGCATGAAATTGTAGGACAACTAGGGTCTTTGTATTTCAAAGCATTATTGTTTTGAAGAATAGCACTTACTTGTTCGGCTAAAAAGACTTTCTTTTTCACATTCATTTTTCTCTTCAAGGTGCACAAGTCTTTCAAAAATTTAGCATAAGAAGGTACATGTTTAATAGCATCCAACAAAGGTATATTGATCCTTACTTGTTTGACAGTTTTAAAGATTTCAGAATTGTGATTGACTTTTCTTTGTTTGGTCATGACATGAGGAAATGGAAGTGCTGGTGGGGGAATCAATCTTTTCTTTGTAATATTTAAGTTCAACCCCTTCCTTACCCTCAGAGATTAACTCATCTTCTTTCTCACAAGGTTCAAGAATGGGTTTTTCATAACCTTACCACTGTGGAGAGTAATGATTGATTTGACTTGATCCATATGTTAGCTTCCTGAACTACTTGTATTTGTATTGTATTGCCCATTAGGATTTTGCTGTGGTTGAGATGGAAACTTACCTTTCTCTTGGAAACTGAGAGCAGATGTGAATTTTGCAAGAACATCTTTTAGATCTGCCATAGTTTGAACATTTTGAGTGTTGATTATCTCCTACTTTTCAGTAAATGCATGCAATGTTTCCTCAATGGAGGTGGAGCATAAGGAGGTGCATATCCATGAGAATTTTTGGAAATTATGGTGTGCTTGAAACGCTGGCTGTGAAGTTTGTGCATTATTGTTATCACACTTCCAACTGAAATTTAGTTGATTTCTCCAACCAGGGTTGTATGTTTGCGAGTATGGGTTATGATTGGGCATTTTGGAAACTGTTTAGAGCATGGGCTTGTTCATGGAGGCATTCCTTGAAAGAAGGCAAAGTTGAACAGTAATTGGTCGAGTGTTCATTGGTTTCACAGATTTGACATACAATGTCTTGAACAGATTTTAATTGACCACTCTTTTTTCAATTCTAGTGCCTCGACTTTTCTAGCTAAAAATGCAAACTTGGCTTGGAGGTCATGATCTTCCCTAAGGTTGTACATTCCTCCACTAGATGTATGAGGTTGAGTTTTACTTGGTGCCTCATAAGTGTCTGTAGTGTCCCAATTTTGAGCATTTTCAACTAGCAAGTCTAGGTACTCCATTGTTTCATTAGGATCTTTTTCTTCAAAACTTACATTGCACGTCAATTCCACCATTTGTCTATCGTTAGGTGTTAACCCTTGATAAAAATGTAAAACCAATCTCCATGATTCAAAACCATGATGAGGGCAAGTATTAAGCAAATCTTTATAACTATCCCAACATTGGTAAAATGTTTCTCCTGGCTTTTGATTGAATGTGATGCTTTGTCTTTTGAAAGAGTTTGTTCTATGAGATAGAAAAAATTTCTTTAAAAACTGTTGTTGCATTTCATCCCAAACACGAATAGATCCTAGTCTCAAATTTTATAGCCATGTTTTAGCTTTATCTTTTAATGAAAAAGGAAAAAAGCTTTAATCTAATGGTGTTTGTCAAAGAACCATCTCAACCCAAAAGCTTAACCTGTTAGGTGAGGTCCTAGGATATGATTTATATTATTCTCTAACACACCCCCTCAAGTGAAAGCCCTTTGGGCTTGAAACTTGCACAGGCCCACATTACCTTTGTGCTTAATTTTTATCAAATAAATGGGGATGGTGAGATTTGAACTCGAGACCACTTGGTCATCAAGGCTCTGATACCATGTCAAAGAACCATCTCAACCTAAAAGCTTAAGCTGTTAGGTGAGGTCCTAGGATATGATTTATACTATTCTCTAACAGTGTTCATGCTACAATTTGAGTCATTATAAGTGTTACAAACTTCTTCAAATTCTCTCAAATGCAAGTATGGATTTTCTAGATCTAAGCCTTGAGAAGAAGGTAAAAGTTGAATAATGCCTGGTTTAAAATTGAAGTAAGATGCATTAGGAGGGAAAACTGATGGTGCACTTGTTCCTGTAGGATTCATGTGGTCTCTTAGTGTTCTAACTTGATTATTCTCATTATTCTCATTATGAAGAAACTAATTATCCTCTTCGGCCATGTTTTCTGAAAATGATGAGGATTTCCTAGAAAGTCTACCACTTAATGTACGTGACCAAACTCTCATGCATGTGTAGGAAGAGAATAAAAGGAAGAAAAGAAAAAAAAAAGAAAAAGATACAAAATAAAAGAAACAAAAGTTAGATAAAAGAAAAGAAAAGAAAAGAAAAGACAATAAAATAAAATATATAATTTATATAGTAATTTACCTCCCCGACAACGATGTCAAAAACCCGACAAGATCGGGGTCGAACTATAGGGAGGTTAACTGTATAAACTACAAATAAAAAAAATAGATAATAACAAAAAAGGAGTTGAAGAGAGCTTTGAGATGTGATATTGATGTAAGGATTTAAACAAATATAAAACAATTGTCGAGGTTAGAGGATTCACTAATGGTATTTCAAATAAGTATAATATAAACTCTTTTTATTATTCAACTGGAAACCACACACAAAGGAGGTTCCAATCGAATTATAATTTATTAAGATGATTATATTAATTATCTTATTTGAGTAATGTCAATACTTGTTGTCAGGTATTCATGGTGATAACTTATGTTAACAACAAATTAAGTTCCTTTTATAGCACAGGTGTCGATTATACCATACAGTTGGGCTATGAAAGTGCCAAGTATTATTCGACACAAATCTAGATTAACCATTTAATAAGCAAGGTATTAAGAGTGAGTAAGATAATAAATACAAAACATGTTAGTATCAAACATTAAAGTCCATGTTGAGTTTATACTATACTTATTCTTACACCATTAGTGTAACCTTTTCACCTTGACATAATAAACTTAGCTGAACATTATGAATAAGAGAAACATAGATAAACAAGATAAGAACATAATTATATAAGTACAGTAAAGGAAACGAAAAGCATAAACAAAAGATTAAGAAAAATATAACATGGAATAAAACTTGAACATTACAAAGTACAAAGAAAGAGAGCAAGAGCAAGATCTTGATCTGAAAACCAAGATGCCCAAATGCATGACAAATGTCTCCTTTTATAGGCCAAAATTCAAAACTATTGATTTGATGACTAATTGTTGAGTGGGTGGCCACCTCTTGACTTGATAACAGTCCTTATCTTCTTGTCTGTAGAAAACGTCATTGCTAATATCATAATTTGAACAGATAGTCTTCATGAACGTTTTGGAAAATTGTCTCAGCTTTCCAACAAAACAAGATTGAGGTCATTTGGACTTCTAGAACTCGAGATATGGGCTGCACACTGAACAATGTCTAGGCTGCAGGACAGATTATGACTTCTCTATTGTTGCTACAACTTGAACTTGAAAACGGTTCTTTTGAATCTTGGAATCTTTATGAAAGTTTTAGGCCTATATCTTATCTTTCTGTCCATATAAACCAGACCCAAATCTAAGTTCTACGGCTCTAGTTATGATCCAATAACCGAATAGTGTTCTAATTTGAATTCAACCAGCATTAAGCTTAGCCCTCTATTTATCTTCTCAATTTCAGTAGTTAAACTCATTAATTAATCCTTTGATTTATGTGATAGACCTACATTTAAAATGAATATTTACCATAAATTAAGGTATCTTATATTATCAGACTTGTTATTATAAAACATGCTCTAGTTAAGGAGTTATTGTACTGCAAGTGCAAAATGATGATATAAAACCTTGATAAAAATACACTTTTAAGTACTAATCACCCAACCATACAGATTTTGATTCTGGTGAAAGGGGATCGCCAAATGGGATCTCATGTTAGCTCAACCACATACAGGATATTGGTTCTAGTTAAAGGGGATCGTTGGATGGGATCTCAAGTTCCCAATCATACAGATTTTGGTTCTGGTTAAAGAAGATTGCCAAATGGGATCTCAGGTTAGCCCAACTACACACAGGATATTGGTTCTCGCTAAAGGGGATCGCCGGATAGGATCTCAGGCTAGCCCAACCACGCAGATTTTGGTTCTAGTTAAATAGATTCACCAGATGGGATCTCGGGTTGGCCCAACCACACAGAGGATTTTAGCTTTGGTTAAAACAAAATTTTGAAAAAAAGAAGAAGAAAAGAGGAGACAAAATTTAGAGGGGCGCCTAGATCGGGTTCTTAAGATAATCAAGTTCCTGGTTGAAAGGAGATTGCGGTAAAGATGGAATTTTAGATCAACCAAGTTTTGAGAAGATGAAGATTGGAAGTTCAGTTTTGTTTATCTTTACAAAACTTACTACGCAACGTCTTTGCTCCATAAGTATTGTAAAGAGGGGGGATCTGTTGTTACCAATTTTTGGGTTCCTACACAAAAAAAAATGAAAAAATACAAAAAAATACATAATAATAATAATAATAATAATAATAATAATATATTCGGAAGGAATCCAAAAATAATAGGAGTGAGAAAAGAATGCTGGAATGCTCATAAAATGACTAGAAATTGGTTGAGGAGGTTCAAAAATACAAGAATTAAAATTTGACAATATATTCGTTGACTAATGAGAGCCCTATTGACAAGAAAAATTAAATTTGAGGAAGAAAAGTCCAAAATCAGATGTTTATGAACTTAATTAAATTTTATAGAAGGTTTAATTGAATTTATGGAGGGTTTGATTGCAAGAAAAAAATGTTTTTATGTCAATTTGGGCTTTATTGGAAGAAATCAAAGTTCAAGGATCCAATTACAATTTACCCGAGGGCTTGATTATAAAATTGTAAAAACATCCAAGGACCAATTTAGAAAAATCCATTTGAATTTGAAAAAAAAGGCGCTGAAACTATTCATTGTCTTCTTTACTGGCAATGAAGACAGGGGAAGATAGTGGAGCTGCAATCAAGCGGAGGCATGTCTCGCGGCTGATGTTCCTCACTACCGTGATGCATGCCGATCGTTATCGAAAATGCCTGCATCCTCTAACTATAAAAGCCAGAGGAGAGATGGACAGAAAGGGGAAAAGGAGGGAAACACGGGAAGAAAGACGAGACAGAGGGGGAGAGGACAAGGGAGGCAGAAAGAAAAAGGAGAAAAACAGAAAGAGGAATGGGAGAGAAAAAAGTGATAACATGTAGAATAAAAAGAAACAGATGGAGACGGAGGAGAACTGGGCAGCATAGCGAGATGATAACAGAGGAACAAAAGCAAGAGAAACCCACCAGCAATTAGCATCCATCGCTACTGTCCTTTGACCTACAGAACCAGAGACAAGGAAATAAAAAAAACGAAACAAAAGCAAAGGAAGAAACAGAGAGAGAAAGTCCAGAAGAACAAAAGGAACGCAAGACTAGAATTGTCATCATCTTTAGTTTCTAGAAACCAGCCAGCCAAAACATAGCCATTAGAGAGGAGGAAGAAGAAGAAAGTACAGAGAAACCAAAAAAGTCTCCTCCACGTACGACCACCAGTTTTCCTCTTCGCCGCCACCAGCAGCCCCGCTAGCACACTGAAGCCATTGAAACTAAGGCAAGAATAATGCTGACAAAGAAAAAAAATAGAGGAAGAAGACAGCACAATGAAGTAGAAGAAAGAAGAAGGAGAACCAATGTCTGCCACCACAGCCAGCTGCCATGACACCAACACCACCGTGAGCCACCAGTACTGTGAACGACAACGCCTCCATTCCAGGTAATTCTCTTCGCCTTGTCCTTGTTTCCTATTTCCTCTCCTTGCATGCAGAACGTGCACTATGCATGTTTCTATGAACAAAGAAATATAATTATTGATTAGTACTTAAAAGTGCATTTCTATCAAGGTTTTATATCATCATTTTGCACTTGAAGTATCAATAACTCCTTAACTAAAGCATGTTTTATAATAACATATCTAATAATATAAGATACCTTTAATTTATGGTAAATGTCCATCTTAAATATAGGCCTATTACATAAATGAAAGAATTGATTGATGAGTTAAAGTACTGAAATTAAAAGGACAAAAAATGGCCAAACCTAGAAAAGAGATGTTGGTGCAGTCCACACTGGAACATTATTCGGTTATCGGGTCATATCTTGAGCTGTAGATCTTGGATTTAGGTCTACTTTATATGGTTGGAAAGGTAAGACATAGGCCTACAACTTTCATGTGGAGTCCAAGATTTATAAAGGCCATTTTCAAGTCCAAATTATAGCAACAACAAAGAAGTCCGAATCTGTCCTGCAGCCTAAACACTGTTCAGTGTTCAGCCCATATCTCGAGTTCTAGAAGTCCAAATGATCTCAAATTTTACCTTGGAAAGATGAGACAATTTCCTAGAACTTTCATGATTGAAGTCTGTTCAAATTATGATGTTATCAATGATGTTTTTGGCAGACAAGAAGATAAGAATTGTCACCAAGTCAAGATGTGGCCACCCATTCATCAATTAGTCAACAAATCAATAGTTCTGAATTTTGGCCTATATAAGGAGGCATTTGCCATGTATTTAGGCATCTTGGTGTTCAGATAAAGATCATGCTCTTGCTCTCTCTCTTTTGTAATACTTAAGTTTTGTTTATATTAATCTCTTGTTTATGCCTTTCATTTCCTTTTCTTTACTTAGTTAACTTCTTTCTCATTTATGTTCTTATCTTGTTTATTTATGTTTATTTCTTTCATTATGTGTAGCTAAGTTAATTATGTCAAGGTGAAAAGGGTACACTAATGGTGTAAGAATAAGAATAACATAAACTTAACATGGACCTTAATGTTGGATACTAACATGCTTTATATTTGTTATCTTGTTCACTTTTAATACTTTGCTTGTTAAATGGTTAATCTAGATTTATGTTGTATAACACTTGGTACAACA
>Ga0325410_1007280_pt1 | contig 12101 bp, 8 predicted proteins | sample PopdelMetagenome_16_FD_206182 | JGI IMG/M metagenome (GOLD analysis project Ga0325410, IMG submission 206182) | Populus deltoides microbial communities from Bellville, Georgia, United States - Xylem-PdIQD-R3 | ecosystem: Host-associated > Plants > Phyllosphere > Stem > Wood/Secondary xylem... | reverse complement strand
ATTGTTAAAATTAACGCATCAAAATAATCTAAAAATACCAAAAAAATATTAATTAAAAAAAATAATCTAAAACCATAAAATGCTTACTCCATGTTATGATCATGTGATGCGGCATCGGGGAAAGAGGGCAATCGGTGATTGCATAAGAAGAATCCCTGCACGTCTACACCAAATTAAATTTGGCTAACATCATGGTGACCTAAGCTAAAGCAAGAAAAAAAAAAATCCACCCATAGTAATTAAACTCAATCCGGCTCATGATCCTTCTAGATTCGAGTCATGTTATTATTTTAATTTTTTATGTTAGAATATTAATGTTTTAAATTATTTTTTTAAATTAATTCGGGTTTTAATTGAATTAACCACGAGTTAATTCTTTTAAAACCCTGAACTTGATTAGAAGATTGATTGGTTGAGTCTCAATTGATCTTTAATCCAAATTGGATTTAAACCAAGTATGATATTACTTCCTTGGAAAGTTCAAGACAGTTTGCTTGTCCACATATACAAGAAGGGGAAAAGAAGTCAATTTGCTGATTTATATACCTAAAATGTCATAATCAAATAATACAGAATATATCTTGAAATGACAAGTTGCTTATTAATTGGAAAAAATCATTCCTTAATCTATAATTTTCTGACCAAAGAGAAATCAGAAAAGTTAAAAAAGATTGGAAATTGTTGCATGCATGGAGCACATTGCTAGGAGAACGCTGTTTTTAGGTATTTTTATAACTTGAAAAATATTAAATTAACATGGAATTTCAGAAGGAAAGCACCAAGAATCGGGAAAAAATAATTAAAAAACAAAACAGTAAATTAAACATGGAGTTCTTGGGGATTTATTAATAATATTTAGAATTTGACTTTTAATTAAAATTAATTTGATTGTCCTTCGCGTAGCCAGCCTAGTTTTGTTGTGGTCCGAAGTAATTAATGACCACACGTCTTGGTAAACTTCTAAAGTACTCTGCACTCTAAGCTAAATAGATCTCTCTCTCTCTCTCTCTCTCTCTCTCTCTCTCTCTCTCTCTCTCTCTCTCTCTCTCTATCTTTTTTTTCTTTTTCTTTTTTTTGAGAATGAAACGAGGCACCAATGGGTTGAAGAAGAAGATCAGATTAGGTTACGAAATAATGAATGTTAAGAGAAGGGATCGCAGTCAACTGGTCCAAAATGCATGCCTCCTGTCACAATACGAGCAGCGTTTCATGGCAGGATAGCTCGAAAACAATAGCATGAAAAGGATACGAAACTCACAATGATTAAGTTGTAATTTTGTGTGAAAAAAATTTGGGTTCCGTTTTTAGTCTATTACTGGTTTTTTTACCCGCGCTATGCTAGGGTTGGATCTTTTTTTTTAGCTCTAAAAAATATAAAAATATTAGAAAGTAAAAATTTTGATGCATGCTAGATTAAAAAAAAAACTTTTAAAATACTGAAATATTATATATTGGACTGCATATTGTTTTTTTTAAAAAAATATTGAGATGACGACATATTGGATCGACCTCAGCCAACCATGATTAACCTACAAAACTCAAGATTCGAGGCAGGATAACGTAATAACCCTATGGAATCATTACCGAAACAAATCAGGAAGGTCACCCATGGAACCAATACCAAAACAAATTAGGAAGGTCAATGGTGATGAACTAAATATTGAAAGAAAAAAAAACTAAATATAAAAAAAGAATCCAAAAAAGCGATTCAAGTAAACCTAGATGGATAGTCGGCGCTACATCGTATGCTAGAAGAATTTTAACTGAATGAAAAAAAAAAAAAACAAGTCAAGGCAACTATTGAAGAAAAGCATTAGACTTCCACTTCAACACAGATTGCAAAGTCCACCTACAGTTCGGATGACAGAGTTTCATAGATTGCAAAGTCCACCTACAGAGTTTCAGTTTCACTCCAACACAAGTTGTAGAACTCATTCCTACTGCAATTTCTTTGCACTGCAATTGATAGGATAATATTTAATAGTGATAGAGTCTGATATGAACACTGTTACCTTTCCTTACTTCATTGTAACCTGTTGTATATAAAGCTCTGCTACTGTGACAATATTGATATGAATAAGAAGAATCTTCTTCTCTTTTGTTTCTTCATGGTATCAGAGCAGGTCCTTAATAACTTGCTGTTTGCTTAAAAAATAGTAATGCTATGGAAGACCCGTTTAAGATAGATGGTGCTGATGGCAATTTTAGAATCTGCAATATGCAGGAAGGAGAGCCAAATCCTAACCAGCGTTTAGGCTCGGTATTGTTAAACGAATTTAACTATCTTCCTTGGTCAAGAGCTGTGACAATTGCTCTTGGTGGAAGATCCAAACTTGGCTATATCAATGGTCATATTACACCTCCTGATTCTTCTTCAGAGGCGTATGAAGCTTGGCAATGCAAAGATCAATTTGTGTTGTCCTGGTTACTTAACTCTATGGAAAATCAAATTGCTGAAATATTCAGCTACTCAGAATCCTCTTTGGCACTATGGGAAGCAGTGAAAGAGATGTATGGAAATCAGAACAATGCAGCCAGTATTTTCCAAATCAATAGGAATTTTGCTAACCTGCAGCAAGACAGCAAAACCTATGTTCAATTACTTGGAACCTTGAAAGGTATGTGGAGTGAACTTGCTCTTTATAGTCCCCACACAGTTGATGCTGCAGAATTACAGAAACGTGAAGAGGAGGACAAGAGCTCCCAACTTTTAGCTAGTCTTGGTTCAGACTATGAAGATCTTCGCAGTGGGGTCCTTGTGAATCCTGATCTTCCATCCCTCACTACTGTATGCACTACCATTCAACGAGAAGAAGCTCGTAGAAAGGTTATGAATTCTGACTCTAAACTCTCTTTATCAGAATCTCGTGTTTATATTGTCAACATATCAATGAACAACAACAGACCTTACAAGGGCAAACAACCAAATTTGAAGTGTCACCATTGCCATAATATTAGTCACTCTATTGGGAGGTGTTAGATCCTTCATCCATAATTGAAGCCAAACTTTGAAAAAGAGAAGAGATCTCAAAGGGATTATGAGCATAAAGGTCATGTTGCTGCCTCTGCTCACTTCAGCAAAACTCCTTCCAGTAATGTTGAAAAGTTTTCAACCAACCCATCTACTCTTCTCAATGACTTCGCTACCTATCTTAAGGAAAATGGTGACTCTTCCATGACAGCATCTGCCTCTGATTCTATGGCACTCTTTGGTAAGTTTGCGGGCTTCCTTGCAAACTCTGCCCACATTCCGCAAGAAAACACGGAAGGTATTTTCACTGCATTTAAAAGTGCCTTGATAGCTAGTACTGTGCATAATTTTTTGGTCATTGATTCAAGTGCCACTGATCATCTAACTAATAAAATGACCAACCTATATGATTTCGAGGGATTTTCCTCTCCAACTCATGTGCCTATTGCTAATGGAAAAAATGTTTCTGTCAAGGGTAAAGGAAAGATTAAATTACTGTCTAATAATATAGAATCTTCAGTCCTATATGTTCCTTCCTTTCCATTTCAATTACTTTTCATTGGTAAAATCTCTCGAACTCTAAATTGTCATGTTATTTTTTACTCTTAACAAGTTCTCTTTCAGGACCTCGCCACCAAGAAGACGATTGGTGAAGGTTTCTTTTTCAAGGGGCTTTATTATTTTTCGAGTCATCCCCAGAATAACAAGTATTGTCAAGTTTCAGCTTTTTCTTCAATTCATCAAGAGCAGCATTTGTGGCATCAACACCTAGCTCATCCCTCAGACATTATCCTCACCAAATTAATGCTCAATTTGGATATAAAAAAATTCCATGTGATACATGTCATTTATCTAAGTCTACTAGACTTTCTTTTATGCTTTCATCGTCTAAGGCTAATAAGATGTTTGATCTTGTTCATTCTGATGTTTGGGGACCAATTATTGAATCTTTTGATGGCTACAAATATTTTATCTCATTTGTTGATGATTTTTCTCATGTTACTTGGATTTATCTCCTGAAATCCAAGAGTGAAGTTGTGTACGTCTTTCAGAATTTTCACATGCTGGTCATGACTTAATTTTCTATGAAAATTAAAATTCTCCGATCTAATAATGGCACTGAATACATGTCCAAAAATATGACGCAATATCTAGCTTTTCATGGCATTTTACTTCAGTCCAGCTGTGTTGGAACACCTCAACAAAATGGGGTAGCTGAACGTAAAAACAAAGACTTATTAGAAAAAACTAAAGCCTTAATGATGTACATGCATGTTCCTAAAACATTTTGGTCTTATGGAGTATTATTTGCTGCATATCTAATCAATCGGCTACCTAGCCGAATATTACACTTTAAATCTCCTTTTGAAGTCTTGCAGAAACAGCCGCCAAATCTATCTCATCTACGAGTGTTTGGTTGCACTTGTTTTGTTCATATACAAACCTCACATCGAGACAAATTTGATCCAAGGGCCGCTAAATGTGTTTTTTTGGGATACTCTGCAACCCAAAAGGGATATAAATGCTACCATCCTCCTTCAAAAAAATTGTTTATATCAAGAGATGTCCGATTTGAAGAAAGCTCTATATACTTTAAAGACATGAATCAACAAGATAACATGGCAGAATTGTTTCCTCTACCAAATGTTGCTACAGACTTGACACCATCTGCAGATTCACTTGTTGCTACAGATGATTTTTCCACAGTTTCTGGTGGTATAGCCATTAATGAAGGAAATATTAGTCCCGTTAATACACACTCTGAACACAGTTCTGCAGACTCTAAACGTGATGGCAACCATAACAAGAACTTGTCTACCACAACAGCAGATATACATGCGGATTCAAGAGTTATCACAAACTTTGAGAATGATTCAGCTAATCAGTCTCTTCAGCCTCCTCTACAACACCCTCCTATCATTTCCATTACCACAGATTCTGAGGGAGATTCTGAGGGTGATTCAGCTAATCAATCTGATTCTGCCAATCACTCTCCTCTACCACAGCCTCACAAAAATCCAACTCATCACCGTGCTCCTCCAACAAAGCTACAAGACTCTGTCACCTATGCTGCTAGACATCCTATGTCTAATTATCTTACATATCAACATCTCTCAACTGAACATGCTGCCTTTTTTATTGCTATCTCTGATGTGCATGAACCACATAATTTTCAAGAGGCTAATTCAAATGATGAATGGCGACAAGCTATGCACGGTGAGCTACAAGCCCTTGATCAAAATCAGACCTGGAGTGTTGTTAAACTTCCCAAAGATAAACATGTTGTGGGCAGTCGCTGGTGTATAAAATCAAGTTCAACTCAGATGGGTGTATTGACAGATACAAGGCGCGTCTTGTGGCTCAGGGTTATACTCAAACTTTTAGTGTAGATTATAAGGAAACCTTCGCACCTGTTGCGAAGATGAACACAGTTCGTGTTCTACTCTTAGTGGCTGTGAACAATAAATGGTTGATGTGTTAAATGGATGTCAAGAACGCCTTCTTGCATGGAAATCTTGAAGAAGAAGTCTATATGAAGCTGCTTCCCGGTCACCCACAAGATTCAGACCCTAACTTAATATGTTGGCTTCACAAATCTATCTATGGGCTGAAGCAATCTCCACGAGCTTTGCTTGCATAATTGAGTGTTGTTCTTGAAGAAAGTGGCTTTAAACGAAGCAATGCAGATTCCTCTTTATTTATTCACCTTGGACCAACGATCAAAGTAATGGTCCTTGTCTACGTTGACAACCTTATTATTGTTGGGAATGATAGTGATGCAATATCTCATCTCAAGGTTACCCTGCAACAATGGTTTCTCATTAAAGATCTCGGCAATTTGAAATATTTTCTTGGGATTGAAATGGCCATTTCTCACAAAGGGCTATTCCTAAATCAACACAGGTATGTCTTTGATCTGCTTAAGGATGCTAAGATGATAGATGCCAAACCTGCACCTACTACTTTGGATAGTAAATTGAAACTTAACACAAGTAGTGAACCTCTTGGTTCTATCAATTACTATCAACATCTTGTTAGAAGACTCATTTATCTTACTATTACACGGCCTGATATCACCTACGCAATAAGTCTTGTTAGTCAATTTATGCATACTCCTACAGTTTTTCACCTGAATCTTGTTAAGCGAATTTTGCGCTATTTAAAGGATTCTGCTGGTCATGGGATTGTTATGACTAATCATGGTCATACTCAGATTACTGGATATAGTGACTCTGATTGGGCTGGTAATGCGATTAATCGCAGATCAACCACTGGTTTCTGCATGTTTGTTGGTGGTAATCCAGTCTTATGGCGTAGTAAAAAGCAACATGTTGTTGCACGTTCTAGTGCTGAAGCTAAATATCGTGCGATGACATCCGTGGCGTGTGAACTAATTTGGCTTAAAGGTCTTCTGTCAGATCTGGGATTTTCTAGCAGTATTCCAATGACTCTGTTTTGTGATAAGCAAGCTGCTATGCATATTGCAGCTAATCTCGTATTTCATAAAAGAACTAAACACATTGAAGTTGATTGTCACTTTATTCATCAACAAGTTCAATCGCAGGTTATCAAGACATGCTATATCCGCAGTCACGACCAACTAGCCGATTTATTCATAAAGGTACTAACTTCAGCTCACTTCCATCGTCTACTATCCAAGCTTGGCTCAATCAACCCCCTTGATCCAGCTTGAGGGGGAGTATTGAAGAAAAACATTAGACTTCCACTCCAACATAGATTGCAAAGTCCACCTACAGTTCGGATGACAGAGTTTCACAGATTGCAAAGTCCACCTACAGTTCGAATAACATAATTTCAAGTGCAGAGTTTCAGTTTCACTCCAACACAAGTTGTAGAACTGATTCCTACTGCAATTCCTTTGCACTGCAATTGATAAGATAGTATTTAATAGTGATAGAGTCTGATATGAACACTGTTACCTTTCCTTACTTCATTGTAACCCGTTGTATATAAAGCTCTGCTACTGTAACAGTATTGATATAAATACGAAGAATCTTCTTCCCTTTTGTTTCTTCAGCAACGTAGGTATTTCTAAAGAAGTAAAAAAAAAAAATATAAGACTCGAGTCATTGAGTCGCTTGTATTTCATAAGATAGTTTAATTCAATAGCATGTAAAAAAAGGCAACCCTAATTTAATAATATGAAAAATCAAGCAAACCCGAATGAATTTTCTAAACAGGGTTAATCTTCTAAATTCAAAGCCCGTGAAATCTTAAACCTGAGTTCAACAAAGAAGCCTAACTCTTAACTAATTTAACGTGGATCGCCGAGTCAACTTGTTTAATAAGCTTGGTTATTTTAACAATATGAAAAAAAAAAAGACAATTCTAATTTAATGATATGAAAAACTAAGCAAGCGTTAATCTTCTAAATTTGTAATGCATGAAATCGTATATCGGGTTCAATAAAAAAATCCAATTTCTAATAAATTTAATGTAGTTTCTAAGGGCTACATAATCACTACACTTTGCTTATAAAAATAAAAAGTTCAATGAGGCCCTGGACCTAAGTAAATAAACCTTTTGCCATTAAGAGCATTTAAGTAATTCTAATGTATCAAAAAATAAGAAAAGATCAAGTTACCCCCATTTAAATCAATAATGACCTATAAATTCCATGAAAAGATCTAATTACCTCTTGTAGAATCCTTTGTGTTTTTTGGTAAGAAAGCCAAACTTGTCACTTTACTATTCCAATGAGTAGTAATTTCTCTCAATTGACAAAAGATTTCCTACAAGACTTAGTTTATGTTAATATTGCACAAGATAATGATGATCTTGTGGGTGTGATCTTCCTGTTTTTCTTTTCTTCTCTTTCTCTATCGGGGGTTAATAATATAGTTGTAAAATCTAGACTGGCTTAACAGTTGATCGGCAACCTAGACTGATCCGGGTTAAAAAATATAGAAAAATTAAAAAAAACCGGTTAACTTTGTTAAAAGTTTAGATTTAACTTGCTGACCTGATCCATTCAGGATTGATCCAGTCAAAATCTAGTCGTCAACCTCTTAATCTTTGTTTTTTGAGATCAACCCTTTCGACCCGTGACCTGGATATACTCCGAGGCAGATTTTACAACTATGATTAATGGTATAAATATCAGCTACCCAAAACATTTTTTTAAAAAAAAAACCCTAAAAAACTAAAAAAGAAAAAAGAAAACAAAACTATACCGGCTGGAGTATTCTGGTCGGTCTAGCCATGCATTCCCATGAGAGAAATTTCAAGAGGAAGTGTTCTCTGTGACAAAGACATCATAGGGCTAAATGACAGTAAATTAGACTCACTCAACTAAATGCCTTTACATTTCAAATACTGGGGTTGGTGTGGTTTGAAAAACTTGTTTCCTTGAAATTGCAGAAGACGAACTCTGCAATCCCAGAAGATATAGAAGACAAGCAAGTAGTTAGACTAATTCTATAATTTCCTTGTCCTCTCAGCAAATGACAATCTGATTTTACATTTTTCTATTTTCTTGTTTCTTTAATTATATAATTTCAGAGATTGAAGACTTAATTATAAAAATATTTAGCACAGTCTACTAGTTATGCTCATATTCAAAAAAACAAATATTGGGTCTTGCAGACCAAACCCAATATCTTAAAAAAATAAAATTAGAAATATCTTAAAATATTTTTCTAAAAAAATATATTAAGATAATATTTTTTTTTTATTTTATAAAACATGTCTTTTATATCATCACGTCAAAAAATATTTATTTGAAGTAAAGAAAAAATAAAAAATTTAATTTTTTTTAAAAACATTTTTGAAAAGCAAAAAACAAATATGTTTTAATAAGAAAATTCAACTCAATCTCAAATGAAAACAAATTATCATCACCCAACTTTTGTATAATATAAAAAAAATCTCATCAATTTATTTTCTCTTTACAATATGAAAAAAAAATTAAATAAGAAAAAAGCAAAAAAATTAAAGAGGGAAAAAAATAAAAATGGAAATATTTTAAAAAGAAAAAAAATTAGTTGCCGGTGTATTGAGCGTTGTTATACTATGCATTATTCATGGTGCTACTATAAAAAATACTTTATTTGAAGATGGTGATGGTGCAAATACATTCCATGCTTTTAATCCAACTCAAGGATTTTTACATTTTAAAAAAAAATTGTTATTCACCCGCCGCGGAGCACGAGTCAATATGCTAGTTATTATATTATTACGTAATGGTTATTTAAAAAAATATTGAGATAATATTTTTTTATTTTTATAAATTTATTTTTTATATCATCACATCAAAATAATACAAAAAAAAAACATCAAAGAATATTAATTTGAAGTAAAGAAAAAAATTTAAAAAAAATCAATTTTTTAAAATTATTTTTAAAACGCAAAAACAAACATGCTTTAATAAGAAAATTCAACACAATCTCAAATGAAAAACAATTATCATCGATCAACTTTTGTACAATATAAAAAAAATCACATCAATTTATTTTCTCTTTACAGTATGAAAAAAAAATCAATAAGAGAAAAGAAAAAAAAATCAAATTGAATATATTTTAAAAGAAAATAATTAAAGGGAAAAAAATTAGTTGCTAGTACATGCATTATTCATGGTGTTGCTATAGAAAATATTTTATTTGAAAATGATAATGGTGCAAATATATTTCGTGCTTTTAACTCAACTCAAACATTTTTACATTTGAAAAAAAAAATGTTATTGACCTGAGCGCGGGCCAATATGCTAGTTATTATATTATTACGTAATGATTATTTGTTAAAATATTTTTTAAAAAATACATTTTGATATAGTATTTTTTTTATTTTTTAACATTTATTTTTTATATCATCACATCAAAATAATACACAAACATAAAAAAAAAAATATTAATTTCAATTAAAGTTAAAAAATTTCAATTTTTTAAAGCATTTTTAAAACGCAAAAACAAGCATTCTTTAATAAGAAAATTCAACCCAATCTCAAATGAAAAAAATAATAGTGTTTGTACTGTGAATGATACTGTAGCGTCATTATATTGTGGACATAGACTCATTATATTGTGGATCACACTATAGACAATAATGTTTCTACTGTGAATGATATTGTAGCGTCATGAAGGTGTTTTTGCTATTTTTTAGTCAAAAAATGCTGCTGAGGGTGTTGTCTTTTGTGTGTTCTGTGCCAAAAGCTGCCAGGTCTGGCTGCCCTGTGTTCTGTGCCAAGAGCTGCTAAGTCTGCTAGGCAGCTCGACCCACTACTATTGGATATGGTTGGCCAGCCAGACCCAAATCCCTTTCAATGTCTGGCTTGACAGCCAGACCCAAAGCTATTGGGTCCAGCTTGAAGCCGGATCTAGATATGTTCAATTTTAGTTTTTTTTCTTTTTAGATTTTTTTTTTTATTGAATTTTTTTCATACAATGAAGAAGAAATAAATTGATGATATTTTTTTTATATTATGTAAAAGTTAAGGTAATAATATTTTTTTCATTTGAAGTTGGGTTGCTTGAATATATTTTCTATAACATGCGGACCATTGTCTCTCAAAAGAATCTTTACTGATCTTCGTTGCTAAGTCGTAAAGTTTAACCAATTAATCGTTTAATTAAAAATAACTATGTCAACAAAATGGCTATTAAAAAAAATTAGTTAAAAGACCATTAAGAACTTAATTTTTATTTTAAAAAATACATCCAAAAGACCTATATCCTGGCGATCAGCTTAGCTGATGTTCTTGCTTAACAGAAGAAAATGGATTGGAGTTCCAATAAAAAATCATAAGAATTCATCATGAAAAAATTGCTCTAACTCTTTCAATATTCAAGAGCGATTATATTTTGCCACTGCTTTTCAGGATTTACCCTTTACATACCAACATCAAAAACATATTAAAATTTTAATGAAAATACAAAAATATTTTGTGAAAATTGAAGGTTTTGAGAGCATTCGAATAAAATCTTTCACAACTAAATAAGAATATATCATAAATAAATATGTAGATAACCTAAAAAATATTTTTATAAACAAGTGAAATAGACTTATGACGAAGAAAAGATTTGGTTATATCATACCAGAAGAGTGGCTTAAAAACAAAGATCCCAGAGTTAGATTGAACTTAAAAATTTTCAAGTGATCTTATAAGTAATTTTTCTATGTAAGATTATTTTGTCATTTATTGGACCTATAACTTGTTATTTTGGCCAATTTTGTTATTTTTTCTAGGTTTTTTTTAGGTTTATTATTTTTTTTTGGATTTCATGTTAATCTCTTTAATGTTTTAGGATTTTTATTTGTTTTCTAATAGATATAGAGTTTTCTAGTTTATTTAAAGGTATTATAAACTTCTACAAAAACATATAAATTAGACTTATCTTTGAGAAAATAAAACTACGAATGTAGAGTTCATACCCATAATTCTTTTTGCTCATCAAATCTTCTGTATTTTCTGTATTGTTTTTTTATTATTAACATGAGTGTCCGGGTCAGCTCACGCGCACCTCAACTAATCCCACTAGCCTTGAAGTAAACGACCATGTAAGTCTCCAGTGGCCCTGAGATTTGTAAGACTCGAATTGATGATTTCTAGAGAACAAACCTAGAGTCTGAACAATTAAACTACTACTGATATTATGCTTATAGCTTTGCCTGAAAACCATAATGATACCAAGTCCTTATTTTTTGTTTTGTCTATACTATTAATGTACTTTCTAACCTAATCATGCCCATCTCATAAACTGCCAAACTAACAAGAGCATTATGGTCAAATATATCAAAATAAACGCTATATAATAAACTCAAAACAATTTGATGAGAAAGTAAAAGGGTCAAGCGATTATGGCAGCCTGTATATTTAGCGTGGAAAGGTGAAAGAAAGTCTACATCTCATTCAGTTTTCAAGCTTATTTATCTCTTCTTTTATGGTGAATTTGATCCCAAATGATAACGTGCAATTTTGCAGCTTTGAATTTTCAGTTCCTTCGTGCTTTGTATCTAAGTAATAAAAATCCCACCACAATAAAATAAGTAGTGGTTGAATAGGAGAAAAAATTTGGTAATGTAAAAGTAGTTCCCGAGAATGACTTGCCACTAACCCTATTATCATATGGTTATCAAAGCTAATTTGAGCCATCAATTTATTGAGTTAACTTAA
>Ga0325410_1007276_pt1 | contig 12103 bp, 11 predicted proteins | sample PopdelMetagenome_16_FD_206182 | JGI IMG/M metagenome (GOLD analysis project Ga0325410, IMG submission 206182) | Populus deltoides microbial communities from Bellville, Georgia, United States - Xylem-PdIQD-R3 | ecosystem: Host-associated > Plants > Phyllosphere > Stem > Wood/Secondary xylem... | reverse complement strand
ATAGCTGCTATGATAACACTCAATAGGGTGCTCAATCAGTACAGTAACTGACATGAAAGAAACCTTGCAAAAGATCATGGAAGAGAACCAAAACATGCATCAAAGAAAAAGAAGAAAAGCATGGAAGTCATTTACCTTTTATCATCTTTGCAGCATCCATGAAGCGCTAAAGCAGTACACAAGGAATACAGGAAGTGGGTAAAGTTATTGCCACAAAAGAATTCAAGGTAAACCTCAATTTAGTCTCTAATCTGTGTGCACAATTTAGACTGAATTCCCAATTTACAACTCTTAACAATTAGGTTCCAAATGTTTTCTTGATTTTTTGATTGAGTACTTTCATCAATTTTCATCTATGTTTTTAAGACTACTTTACATATTCTATGCAATAAAATAACTTCATTTCAATGAAATTTGATGGAAAGTTAATGAATATTAACAGATGGACTCGATTGAAGATCCTAGAATATTTGGGACTCGATTGACAAAATTTACTTTTTTCGGTTCTGATAGGTTAGGTATTGAATGATTTTCTCGCTGTTTCTTTAGCTTCCCACGCTTCTCCATCATTTTCAATTAGCAATATTCTAATCGTTTTCTTTACAATGAATTTCTGAGTTTTTTTTTTCCGAAAAAACTCCATAAGTATTGTATACAATATACATATTTTTATATATTTTTTTATAAATATCTTAGATATTTATATTAAATTTTTAAGATAAGATATTTATGTATAAAATATCTATTTAAACATAATTTTATTTCTCTAGATTTTAAGTCTCTCGTGGCCAAAAAAAACTATTGGACCCTATTTGTAGAGTTTCTCTATTTAGAAAACACAAGTATGATATTAGACTTTAAACAAGGTTTAAAAAATATTTAATTCTAGAAAATACAACTAATGTTTTGCTATTTGTTTAAATATTATACTGAATTAAGTATTATAGTGTTTTTATATATATATATATTGTTGGCTCCATTAAGTTTTTTGGATCCAATTTTATCAACTCATAAAAAACGCTCTTAATCTTTCTCATTTCTCTTAATAATTTTTTTCAACCTCGTTAATTTCAATGGTTTAATCAAATCAACGAATAATACAATATATATATATATATATATATATATATATATTCTCAATTTAGTATGATTTCATCAATTGGATAAATATTTTAGACATCTCTCGATTGGGTTATCCGGTCAAAGTTTACAAATAATTACCATCTAACAAATATGCAAATCCATGCTATAAAAAACATCATTTAATATCTAATTGATAAAAATACTTTGATTTTGAATTAAATTGAAAATTGAAACAGTTCTTTTTGTGTTTGCTAGACCGGGTTCAAGGATTAATTTGAAAAAATACATTAATTATTTTTAAAAAAATATTGGAGCTAACTCATCAAGTTTAAATTAAATTTGATCCAATATTAAAATGAATTTCTTATTTAATTCCACTAAAATTTTTTTTTCAAGTTAACTTTTAACTGGACATTAACAACTATTTACCGTTAACTAATAAGTTAAGAATTTTCTAAGAAAGTAAAAATAATATTTAGCATGTTTGATTCATAAAAAGTAATTTTTTTAAAATATATTTTTTAAATTTTCATGTGGTTATTTACCATTAAAAAAATTAGTTAACGAAAAATATTTTTCAGTCAAAGAGAAATTTGACTTGATTTTCAAAAAAGTGTTTTTCTTTTATTTTATGTAAAAAACATTTTTTTAGAAATTGTGGAAAATTCAGAAATTTTTTGTTATTTATTAATTATATCAAATTTGATCCTTAATATTTTAATTACTATATATTTCGTTTTAAATTCTTTTTTGGTTCTTATTCTTTTTATTGTTATTTATTTTTCTTTTATCATTTTCTAATTAAAATTTTTTATCTATTATATTTGGTTTCTATTTTTTTTATTGATATTTATTTTTATTTAAAATAATGCATGAAATTATAATTTTTTCATTTTATAATTTTTTAATTTTTTTATCTGTCAGATTTGATTCTTATTTTTTTAATAAATTTAATAAATTTAAAAAATTAAACATTAATAAGTTATTTTTCAATTTATTTTTAATAACTTAGCTGTGCTTTAAAAAGTATTTTTTATCTTATTTTTTATTATATTAAAAAATATTAAAAAATAATTTACTTAAAAAAAAACATTTCGGGAGAAAACTATGTTGCTACAAACAAACGGCCCGTGTTATCTCATATATATTCCTGATGTATTATTGAATTGTACCGATCATATTTACACTATTTTGGTCCAGGCAAGACTGCATACTTTCCGCGGCGGTATCGAAATTCCTTGAGGAAAAGATAGTATTACCGATCTACAGAAGCGTCTGAGATGTATGAAGGGTGCTTAATGGGAAAGGCCAACAAGCGGAGAAAGTCTCTTTTCATGAAGGTTGCAGATCCTTCGATCTAGGTAGCAGTGGGACTTCACTAATATGTCAAACGGGTAAGGTTTTTTTTTTTGGTTCTGAGATGATAAGATCCGCTCTTATACATGTAGAAGAAATAATTATTTTTAGCACGGCATGGTCCTCTAATGGCTTCTGATTATAAAATTAAATACATGTTCATTTATTCTTCTTTGATGATTTGGTTGTGTAGGAATGAATCAAGATTAATCCAAGGATCGTTGAAGATGTTGGATAAATTGGATCGCAAATACTTGCATGTTTCCAAGCATCCAGTAGGTATTGATTTCCGTGTCAATAAGATTATTTTGTTGGTAAAAATTGCTACAGACGATGCTTACGTTGTGGCCATAGATGGGATGAGAGGAGTAGGCAAGAAAACTATAACAAAGGTTGTGCTTAACGAATGTTAAATGTTTGAGAGAATTTGTTTTCTTTTGAATGTCGGAGAAATCTCAACGTAATTGGAAGGTCTGGTTCAATTACAAGAACAATTTCTTGAACTAAAGATTCTAAAGATAAAAAATGCTTTAAGAGGAATCAATTTGATCAAAGAATGAGGAAGGGATTTGATCAAAGAATGAGTTTGCCGCCAAAAAGCTCTTGTTGTTCCTGATGATGTAGATAAATTGGAACAATTAGAAGCCTTGTTTGGAGAGCGAAGTTGGTTTAGTTCTAAAAGCAGAATAATCATTACAACTAGAAATGATCATTTGCTAAATGAAATTGAACCAGATGAAAAGAATTAGCTACAAAGTTGGATTGGCATGCCTATAGGAGCACCCATCCGAATGAGATTATGTGGAGCTTCTGGATAGTGTAGTGGACTAGGACTTCCTTTAGCTCTTGAAGTTTTGAGTTCTTATTTGTTCAAAAGAAGTATACTTGTATGGAAAAGTGTTAATGAGAAACTACAAAAAAATTCCATACCAACAAATTCAGAGAAAATTCAGAATATGTTTTGACATACTAGATGATGATGATAATGTGAGCCATATTCCGTGATATTGCATGCCTTTTCTTTGATTCGGACAAAGAATATATAGCTGCGATGCTATATGGCCATGGTTGCTTTCAAGAAATTAGTATTGGTATTCTCGTTGTGAGGTCTCTTTTAACTATTATCAACTTGAATAAGTTAGAGATGCATGATTTGTTACGAGATACGGGAAGAGAGATTGCTCGTGAAATGTCACCTGATCAGGAAAACACAGCAGAATTTAGCTTCCCGAGGATGTGCAGGATGTCCTCAACATTAGGATGGTAAGAATTAATTGCATATACCTAATTTGGTCTTGCGCACAAAAACAATTTTCCACCTCTTGTCTGTCAACTTTTTGGAAATTTTAACAAAATTTTTTGGCACGGACCATCTTCCACATCATTATATGTAAAATTTCTGCTATTTTTGAACTGTTTTCAGGGAACGTAAGCTGTGGAGGGGCTCGCACTAGGTGTAAATGGTTCTACATTTTACATCAAAAACTCTACCTATAAGCACTAAATCATTTGTAAGGATGAGATATTTAATGCCCTTTGAAATCTTTACCATCCAATTTTCAACGGAAGAGCCTAGTTGTTCTTGCTATGCAGAACAGCAACATCAAAGAACTCTGGAATCAGATCAAGGTAAGGCACATGATTGTTTTTCAGTTGCATTTTTTGTTTTTCATGATTGTTTTTCGCTCATTTTCCTTGCTGTCTTTACAGCTTCTCAACAAGATGAAAATCCCAAGTCTCAGCTATTCCAAAACCTTGTTAAGACACCAAACTTTCACAGTTCAGGTCTAGAGAAAATAATACTCAGAAGCTTGTTGAGAAATTGGATTTATCAGGAAACAGATCCTTTAAATCTACCTTCTAGAGTCACCTGCCTTTCTAAGCTAGAGCGTGTGTTTGTTATGAACTGCATAGATCTTCTATCAATCTCGGAGTTCCCTTCATGTTCAAAGGAGTTTTACGCTCTTCATTTCACATCAATGGAAAGACTCTGAAGTCATACAAAAACAATACCTCCACTGTTCTTGAGTGGGTGCCAAAAACTAATTGAGATTCATGGCATGAAAGGTGTCAGTGTCTGGCCCATTCTGTTGGATGACGGCAGCAATGTAGCAAATAATTTTAAGAAGACTCTTGCTCAGGTTACCCCTCACCCTCTTTTTCTGCATGCACACACACGCACACGCATGATTAGTATATTGCATATATTTTAAGGTTTAGAATTTTATCTGTACCTGAACCAGGCTTTGTTCAAGGGTGAGCACAGTATGATATTTTACACTCAGTGGTGAGATACCAGGTTGGTTCAGCTATCGTGGAGACCGGTCTTCATTATCATTTTATGTTCCAGCAGTTGCAGATAGGGAACTCCAAGCATTGGTTGTTTGGTTATTTACGTAGCCATTGCAGCAAATGAAGGATCATTTGGTGTTGCGCATGCCTCTACTGTGATAAGATATAATTAGTAATTATATTCAATTCTTTGAAAGGTTGTTTCCGAGTGGTAAAATATCCACCAACCATTCTTTGGTGAAATACTTGCCATTTACTGAGCTTCCATGTGCAATGGAAGGTGGAGAGGCATTGAAACTATATGTGGAAGTAAAGGAAGATAACGCTATAGTAGAAAATTTTGGTGTCCATACAATAGTTGAGAAGCTAGATGGGGGGGACGGCCAAGGAACTGCGTTACCATAGCCCCCAGCATCTCCAGATGAACAGCCAGCTGGAGAGGAGATTTGTTGCCATTTACGTGCTTGTCCACGTCCTTGACACGGGAAATTTGGCTGGAGGAGTTCTTGTAATCTTGTAATCAATGTATCATTGCTTATTATTCGTCAGAAAAACAAACTTCATGTCAAATTCTTCTTTTTGGCAGGCACATGGTCTTTGCCGCAATCAATCTCATTTATCAATGAGTTCTTCACGGCTTCTCCATTGATTTAAATATTTGAGTTTCAATCTCTTTTTTTCCTTTTAATTTAGAATTTCCTCGTTGAGAGAATAAAGAATAGAAACTCTTCAAGACTTCAGCCTCAACTATCCAATCCTAAGAGATGTGCTTGTCAAGAACAAAGGGTCTAAGAAAGGAAAGAATTTTTTTGGCCGAACATTTTATTTACGGATGAAAGAATGGAGGTGCCATTTGTTATTCCAATTATACATTTTTCAAAACATTCCCACATATAATCAGAGAAACAGAGGCAATGACTGGACACTCTACAGGCACGAGAGACTGATAAGCAGCAGCTTCTAATTCACTTAGAAGGAACTGCCGCCATTGGTTCCCTCCAGCCTTACCACTCAATTCAATTCATTTTTTTATTACTTATTTCCTATCCACATCTTTACAGTATCGAGTATGCTCGGATCACTTCGACAATTGGTGCTCTGCACAATGGGCACTTTCCTCCGCCACGGACCAACTCATTTGCACATTTTGAACAAGTGCACATGTGCCCGCATCTGCATCCAATTTGAACTGATGTGTTAATAAAAGAAAAGCAGCAGCAAAATAAAATCAGCAAATCCCGAAAGGGGAAGACTCATTCCAACGCTCTCTTGAGTTGACCACGAAAAACCTCAGAAGAAAAAAAGGCAATGATACCTGTACAATAGAGAATCAATATGGCTGTCACAGCAAACACAACATGTCCCTTTCCTTACATGACCCCATTTAGACCCATCCTCAGATGTCTCTGCACCCAACCCTGCAACATGAGACATCTTTCAAGTCAACAATCAAAGATAGGGTAAATGATCAACAACCTTGCAACGAAAATGTTGTAAGCCAACAAAACCTTTTTCACCAGCTGATCTATTCAGAGCAGCAGAGACTTCCTGTCTGACCGAGCGTTGCAACTCAAGCTGCATGTCCATGCAGGCTTCCAACATCCTCTGCATGTGGCTCATTCCTTGCTGAAGTCTTCCCATGTCTGCTCTTAAATCATTAATTGTCTCCCACTCCTGCTCATCAGTATCAGCATCCACGTTCAGATAAAACTTGCACTAGAAGAAATAGCACAAAGTACTGAAAGCAAGCATGTGTAAAAACTGGCAGATTTATAGTACTACAGACACCGGAAACAGAAGTTACAACAAAGAAATACATTCTAATGAATCTTAATGCATCTCAGCTGAAAATATATGGCAATGATTTTGTAACCCAAACTCTTTAATCATAAAAAATGAACCAATCTTGGTTTTCAGAACAAGCCAGAAAGTAGATTTTTGTATGCCCTTTATTATGGAGAATTAGACAAAATGCCCAACATGATCAATTGACAGAAGAAGAAAAATGAACACTATCAATCTGGTAATAATATACACATTGTTTCAATATCTGCAGAGGATAAAGATGACTCACTAGTTCTGATCGATGCATGCTATGACGGGACCAGCTAGTGTGATGCAAATCCTGGTGCCACAGTGGCTGAGGTGGAGGCACAGGTGGAGATGGCAAGACGAGTGAAGGTCTGTTTACAGCATCGCGTTGACCCTCATTTTGTTCATCTCTTTGCTGCTCCTCATCCCGTTCTGGTGATGTGGGAGTTGGTGTTGGCAAGTTTCTGTGCAAATCCCAGTCAATGGGAGAGCGACCTTGCCTCTCCACGTATGACTGTATTAATTGGTCAAGGCTTTCACGGAAACCGCTACGAAGAAGATTAGAAACACTTCTCCTAAAACACGAAAGGTAAATTCCATTGAATGATCAAAGTGAATTCTTATGACTTTCAACACATAAAAGGCATTCGACAACAGATCAATTACCTGCTCAATAGTTCCCTAAGCTCCATACTATACACATTCTCATCATCAGGAGGGTGAAATCTATTGAATCTTCTCATTGGAACAGCACGGCGAGTTCTTGGAGGATCAGAAGACCCCACTGTCCAATTTTCAACAGTTTCACTAGAGCCATCCTCACGCCAAAGTTCCTGGGCTCCTTGTGGTCGACCTTGTTCACCAGTCACATTTCCAGGTGTTTCCCGTGACCATTCATTCACTGAGTTCTCTTGCCAATTTCCATCCATAGGTTCCGCATTACTACCTCTCCATTCATCCAACTGACTGTAGCCAGACTGTTGCCAGTTTCCTCTCTCGTCATTGGTTACTAGTTCCTGCCAACCTTCTCCTTGATTAGCAGTTTCTTGCCGGTTCATGTTATCAGTAGCATTGTTGCCCCCCGAGCTGTTTGTTTGATCAGGCAAACGACGCACGTCACTTTCTTGACTCCTAGGCTGTGGTTGATCATTCTCCTCATGTTGGATGTCCTGATGAGTGTTTGTTTGAGTCCGATCATTTCCAGAATCATTGATGTTAGTATTAGGTGTGGTATCAGAATGGCTGCTTACTTGACCACGAACAATATTTTCCAACCTGGACCTAAACCCTTCCCTGAAAGAAAGAAGATGAATGGCATTAGGACAGTCAACTGAAACCATTTCTTTTTTCATTGTTCAGTAACTGCAATAGCAGCAACACATTAATCAAGTGCAAACAAGCCAAAAAGCAATAACTCAATTTTTAAGAGGATGTAACATTGCTCCACGAGAAGAAGGCCAAGTCAGAAGGGGGATGCATAAAGAAGGAAGAAAATGCCAGGGTCTTGTTTGCAGGCAAGATATGGTTTGCTTTCATTATTGCAGATTTCTCCATGGCAAGTTCCATCTATTTGTAGGAAACAGGGAAGAAAGGTGGTGTCCAGTATTCTTTCTTCCAATGATATGAAATTGGGATTCAAAACTCTGCATCAGTTACTAAAGGACATATTCTTGAAACTGTTAATTTTGTTAAAGTGGTTTTGGAATTGATAAATAACTGATATCTGCATCTGAAGCTGCTTATAATAAACTATTGGCACCCATGTGTACAAATAGATTATATTTCAAACATTGGAGCTTCAGCATCTACCCTTCACACACAGTATTTGTCTCAGTTAGGTTACCAATACAAATCAGAAACTTTAGATCTTTTCACACCCAATAGATCCATCACTTGCTGTCTAGAGGCCGACTGCCTTCCAATGCATGGTTCCTGATTTAATTTTGTTTTCTACAATTCCTGATATAATCTTTTTAACCCACTACCCCAAACACACAAACACACTTAATTGTGCATTTATGTATATAAATCCACTCTTATCTTACCATTGATATCACCAATATAAAAGTCAAAATGCGCCATCCAATGCCCCAAGCAAAACTACCATAATGATGTATGGACAATATCATCTTTTCCAACTATAACATGCACAGAAAGACAATGAATTTGCCAAACCACCAAGTGCATACACCATCCTCTCATCTATGACTGGAAAGCCTGGAAAACTTATTTTTTTAATAAATTGAATTTGGCAGCATTAAAATTCCCATTTTCACCCATGAATTTCCCTATCTCATCAGCAATCAACAGCCAAATAATCACTGGATTACATACAAACACCTCAGAGGAACGGGGAACATCTCCATAACAAATTTGTCTGAATCGCTCTGAGAAGTGAAAGTTGTGTTCCATATGTTTCCTTGATAGGATGATCCTAATACATCTCTAACAAAATATGTATCCTAATACATCTAAACAATGTGCAGCTTAGAAGGAAGATAAAGAAAACAGTATCCTCGAGAGCACCACTGTTGAAGTTTTTGAACAATCAGATGAACATTCTCAATAGTCTTCTACGGATTGAAGCAGGAATAGAAGAAAACACATACCTTAAGCCAGAAACAGTGTGCCGCTGCCTTAATTGGACTAGTTCACTAGCAGCCATAGAAGGCGGTCTCTCCTCCTCAACCGGTCTTTCATTTCGCAAGAATCTACCTCTTAGTAATGACTGGAAAAGATTTAAGAGCGAGCAATCAAGGAATCGCAAAGGGACTAGAAGAGAGAATTTCCAATCATCGAATATAAGTAGATTGTCAGAGTGTTGTTATGATTAGCTAATAGAGTTTCCACTAGAAACATTATGTCTTAACTAAATTTAACTCAATCAAACATGGCAGATATTAGCCTTGAGGATGGGTATATATGATATAGAAATCCCAGTATGTTTAAATTAATCATAAATTTATATAACCTAGCTTTCTACTGTCTTTGCATATACCATTGGAATAAATTAAACCAATGAAATTGTAAACGATTAAATTATTTTAAGACAAGCTTCCCAAACTTATAGTGATTGTATATTTAAACATACACTGAACAACAAGTTAGGTTAAATTACTAAGAAATGATACCAACAAAATCCAATTACGACAAAGAACTGACCTGAATGCGATTGCGGTGAGCGAAATCCGAGACAGCCCGATGCTCCAATAGTCCCTCAAGTTCTCTCTGTCTTTCTCTCTCAATCCTGACAAGCAAGTCAAGAATCGCTTGTCTTCCACGCAACCTCAGCATGTCCCTATGAATATGTTCCGGTTGCCCTTCATCATGGTCAGCAACTGACCCATCACGAGCTTGGTCAACTTGTGCATTGTGTCCAGCAGCTTGATCTTCCCTCCGGCTAGCACGAGCTCCTCGCTGCTGACTTGCCATCTGCACCCACTCCCTGACAATTCTAACTCTTTCCCTCTCTGTTTCACCAAGCCATTCTGCTCTGGGACTACCATTCCTTTGGGATACATTAGAAGCACGGTCACTAATGCCACTCTCCATCCATCCCCGAGCAATCTGCCTCACGCTCCTCTCAACTTCTCCAATATCCGGAGATTGCTCCCTGCTAGACTCATTATCCCCACGATCATTCTGTGACACCATATGGTCATGTGACCAAGGTCCAAAGTCATTTTCACTCTCACTTGCATCCTCCAAACTTCCCTGATTCTCACTCCCCCGACTCTCTGATGCATTTGAAACCGACATGTTTGTATTAGACTCGGCATTCCTTCGCTGCCTCAATCTCTCCCTTCTATTCAACAAATGCTCATCCTCCAACTCCCGCCACATTTGCAAAATTGCAGACGCCTGAGTACTCGGCCTTTCCACTGCCCCCTGCCTTCTTGCAGTAGGCGACTGTGACTCCCTCAAAAATGAGGAATCAAGCATGGAAACCGTGTGCAAACCTGCAAGTGCCATCAGCTCTGACTCACGAGTCCTCCTCTCCATAGGCGTCATCATCTCCTGCGCCTGGCGAGCAGCCCACCTACTCAAAATACGAGAGTGGCGCCGCCTCACAGCTGATGACTCAGCCAAATCATCACCCTCAAGTTCAGACCTACGTCTCCTTCGCACAAGCTGATCCCCTTCATCATCCTCCTCATCCACGTTCCTATTAGAACTACACGAAGCAAATGGCATACAATCATCCAAATGCCCACGCATTAATTCCTCCAACCCCCTCTCAAATTCCATCCGGGCATCATCCGTTGATTCAGGCTTTTGTTGCAATGGTTGAAAATCCGTCATCCTCACACAACCCCTCCTACCCCCTGCACCTCACAACCTCCACTCTCAAAATTCACACCCCCCCTTCACAACAACAACCCTTCTCTAAATCCACCAATCACGCATAACTACACAATCCTAAAACATTAACAAAAAATAATCAAACCCCAAAAATCCAAATACAAACCCTAAATTCACTCAGAAATTCATACCAAGAATAAAAATATATGCCCTAAAACTGGATTTCGATCGATAGAGTCATCAAATCTTTTTAAAAAAGGCACGAAAATTAATCAGATTGAGAAAAGTAAGGATTAATATTGTTGACGGAAACGTACCTGAGAAGCTAAATGTATAGTGTTTTTTTTTTTTTATTGTCTTACGTTTGGGTTCTGTTTTGTGAAAGTGAGAGAGAAACCAAAACCAAAAAAATCCTATTCCTTTTTAAGGAATGGAAAATGTGAGGTGCGAAGAGAGATTTGTTGAAGAAGAGAAGATTGGGGGGGGAGGGGGGGAGATCAAAGAAGAGAATGATACCAGAATTTATAATTAGTGTCCATGGAAATTTTTTAGAGAGAGAAAAAATGAAATTATGAGTGTAATAGAGAGATAAAGCGTGGTCCTTGACTAGAGAGAGAGAGATTTTATTTTATTTTATTTTATTTTGCTTTTTGGTTTTTGGTTTTTATTTTTTGGTTTGTGAATGGACCGCGGATCTAAAGGGAGCGACGGATGAATGCCACGTAGGAGATTTTGGCTTTTGATTGTTAACAATTTTATTATTATTGGTCAATTACCTAATGCCACGTCATAAGATTAGCAAAAGATCTACGCGAGCAACATCTGGATTTTCTTTCCTTATCTGAACAGTGAAACCTTGGAAGTTCCAAAAAGAAAAGGGAGCCTTCAATTATTTAAGCTTCATCTATGCTCAAATTAAAATAATAATAATAATTAACTTGCTTTTCAAGTTTTTAAATATATATTAATGCGTGTCTTATTCGGGATATTAGCTTTCAAAATATTAATTATCAATACAGTTCTTTGTGCTATTATTTCTATAAATAGAAATTCATTGGAAATCAAGAAAAAGTATTGATATCATAGCCGCACTGTATGTATGACCCAAGATATAAATTAATTGGATGAAAAAAAACTCAAGAATTTACTTTCTGTTTTCTGTTAAAAAAAGTATTCAAAATAGAGAGACTAGGTCGTCCTGAAAGGGAATATTTTATGATATTCAAATGGTAATTATTCATAAAACTAATATATATAT
>Ga0325410_1007273_pt1 | contig 12109 bp, 6 predicted proteins | sample PopdelMetagenome_16_FD_206182 | JGI IMG/M metagenome (GOLD analysis project Ga0325410, IMG submission 206182) | Populus deltoides microbial communities from Bellville, Georgia, United States - Xylem-PdIQD-R3 | ecosystem: Host-associated > Plants > Phyllosphere > Stem > Wood/Secondary xylem... | reverse complement strand
TTATTATTATTATTATTATTATTTTAACACAAGTGCATAGTCTTTCTAATGGACCAATATCTAGGTAAAGACAAGCACTACCTTAATCAATTTACAGATCAATAGTTCCATAATCCTCCTAGTTTCTTTGTCAGTTTTTTGGTCTTCACGAAGAATATAAGAAGCTATGGGTGATGAAGTTCTAAAAATATAAATAGCCTAGGAATAGGATTCCCGGGTTGGATAATAGGTTAATCAATTGGTCCTAACAATCTCATTTATACTCAATAGCCAAGGTAATTGATAGTTTATACTTAGTGCTTGCTAGACTAATGTGGTTTGTAGCTAATACCTTCAAAAGATCCCCTTTGGTAGAGGTGGGGACTCATCGATGCTTAAATAAGTATCTTTTTAAAGAGAAAAAAATATAAGAATATTTTAGAGAGAGATGCTCTAAATATGTGTGTGTGCGCGCGCGCATAATAGAGAATGAAAATTGTGAACCTTTGTTCTAAAGGTCTTATGGTATATTTATAGCCTATTAGTCTTGTTCTTTTATGAAGATGAAGATCTAAAGTGTAATTTTACCCTGATAACTTTTAATGAAGTATAAATATCTCTTACATATATATTAATATTTAATGGAAATATGGTGGGCCCCTGGGAATTATTATAAACCTAAAAGGTGTAGGGGGTCCAAGATGTCAAATGTAGTTGAGTCTATGGAGACTGAGCTCTTCTCTTAGACCCAAGGGAGGAGGCTCATCCCCTTAGGCATTCCCCAAGGAGGATGATTCATTTGGGCATGCCAAGAGAGGATGGTCACTCCTTTGGGTATGCCAAGGAAGGATGTGGTCATTCCATTAGATGGGTCCAAGGGAGGAAGGTCATTCAAGAAAGGATGTGGTCATCCCAATGAGGGATGTGGTCATTCCATTAGATGGGTCCAAGGTAGGAAGGTCATTCAAGAAAGGATGTGGTCATCCCAATGAGGGATGTGGTCATTCCATTAGATGGGTCCAAGGGAGGAAGGTCATTCAATAAAGGATGTGGTCATCCCAATGAGGGATGTGGTCATTCCCTTGGGCATGCCAAGGAAGGATATGGGCATTTCATTGGGCGTGCCTAAGAAAGGATGGTCATTCCTTTGGACGAGCCAAAGAAGGATGGTCATTCCCTTAAGTGTGCCCAATGAAGGATGTGGTCATTCGGGCGAGCCAATGAAGGATGATCATTCCTCTAGGTGTTCCAAGAGAGTGTGTGGTCATTTCTTTAGGCTTGCTCGAGGCTTGGTACATTGACACACCTACTTGTGGCTAGGTCTGGCTAGTGCCTGACCCAATGCGCCTTCACTAAGGTGTGCTTGTGTTCTAGAAAATTTATACTTGTAAATCTTTTTTTATTCAGTTTTTTTTGGTAAAGATATACTGATAAAAACTTGGTTCATCAGTAGCCCCTTAGTCTTTATGATATAATAATATGCAAAGACTTTAATTAAGCTCCCAATTCAGGTAGAATAATGAGTTTTGCTCATATAAAAAAGGGGTAAGCTGAAAAAAAATTTAGAGAAATATGCATTTGGATCAAAACAATTCTTTCATATAAAAAAACAAGAATCTGTACAAAAAAATTTCTAAGAGATTGAGGGTACTATTCCTATCATCTATACAAATTTCTAAATGATTATGTGGAACCCAATAAGAGTGAACCTATACTTAGAAACTTCTAGGTGATTATAGGTTGTTGGTGAAAGGGAGCTTGTAGCTTTCTCAGCATTATCATAAGGCTTATAAGTCATCCATTAAAGAGTGGCCATCATGATTTTTTTTATAAGGTATAAGAGCCCCCACCAAGAGTGGTGATTACATGATGTTGTTATTTGTACCAAGGAAACCATTTACATTCATCCCTTGGAGATTGATGCATTTAGAATTGAGGAGATTACATCTATCCCTTGGAGATTGGTATATATAGCACTAGGGAGACCAAGTCAATCTCATGAAAAGTGGTGCATATAACATTAAGGAGATCAAGTTCATCCCTTTCAATGTGTATTATTGAAAAGCCATTAGGTATCACCTGGACAAAATGAAAATAATCATTTTGAATACGCTATTTATATAGGAGAAACTTAGATTCTTATTCTCATTCGGTATAATTGATTTTTATTTGAGTAGAGTGTCCGACATGAGGGAGACTCTTCCCTTTCCTTTAGATAGTTGTAAAAAATACTTTACATGTTTTATAGTTTGAACTAACATTCCATTCGTACTTGTTGAAATCTTTTCAAAATCTCAAGGCTCCAACTACATTTGTGAAGTTGGCAAAGCATAGACCAAATTTGTTTGTCTCACCTTAAGTGGCTAACACCGCTTTAATAAGAAGTCAGACTTGATTGAAGAGTTGTTGAAGCTTTGTTTGGGTAGGAGTGTTTGCAGCAACGAGAAGACTTGTCTCCCATCTTAGTCTAAGTTGGTATTGGTTGTGTACATAAAATGGTCTGAAAATATAAAAAACAAGATTTAGGAAAAAACTTATGGTTTTTTATCAGTTTTCCAAAAACAATGCCACTGATGAGGTCCCAAAAATCCAAATAGCTTAGGAATAAGGCTCTCAGGTTGGATAATCGGTTAATCAATTTGATAAAGTCCCAAAAATCTAAATAGCCTAGGAATAAGGCTTCTAGGGTGGATAATCGGCTAATCAATTAGTCATAACAATCTCATTTATTCTCCCTAGCCAATGTCGTTGTTAGCTGATACGTTGTCCTTGGTAGACCAAGATGGCTTATGACTAGTACTTGTAAAAGGTCCATTTTGGTAGAGGTGGGGACTCTCTGATACTTAAATAACTATCTTTTTAAAGAGAGAAAATACAAGAATATTTTAGAGAAAGATGCTCTAAAAATATATATGCAGTAAAGAATGAAAATTATGAATCTTTATTCGGAAGGTCACATGGTATTTATAGCTCATTAGTCTTGTCCTTTTATAAAGAGGAGGGTCTAAAGTGCAATTTTAACCTGATAGCTTTTAATGAGGTATAAATATCTCTTACATCTATATTAATATTTGATGGAAGTATGGTGGATCCCTAAAAGATTTTTATAAACCTAAAAGGTGTAGGGAGTATCAAATATGTCAAATGTAGCTGAGTTAATGGAGGCTAAGCTTTTCCTCTACGTTGGACCCAAGAAAGGAGGGTCATCCTCTTGAGCATGCCTTAGGAAGGGTGGTTATTCCCTCGAGTGTGCCAAAAAAGAATGGTTATTCTCTTGGGCACACTGCCAAGCTCAGAGTGCCTAGGGCTTGGCACTCTACCAAGCCCAGCATGTTGAAGCTTGGCATACTGCCACTCCTACTTATGGCTGAGTCTGGCTAGCACCTGACCAGCATATCTTTACTGGGGCATACTTGTGTTCTATAAAATTTATACTTCTAAATCTTTCTTAGTTCAGTGTTTTTTAGTAAAGATATATTGATAATAATTTAGTTCATCAATAGGGTTTCCAACTTATGAGCTCTGTCAAACGAATAGATTGATAATGCAACGGCAGCATCAACCCCACCCTTGTAGTGTATTGCTTCAACTCCCATATATTATGTTCCGTTGATGCATTGCATAATATGATAATATGATAGTTAAACTAATGACTACATGATAGTGTATGAAAGAAGAATTAACAGTATAAGTGGAAGTAAAAAATTAGAAAGGAACAAAAACGTCCTTGAGTAAATTTTTTGTATATAAATTCTTGGTTCCCTAGTCAATTTAGTTTAGATAAAGGAGAAGTAAACAACAATTGCTTCACTGTGAATTTTTGCAATGTGGCAAGTTAGACCCATCTTTTGAAAAAAAATCCTACTACCCATGAAATACAAGGGATCATGATTACTAGAAAGGCCTGAAGAAGGTAAAAAATACATTACTATTGAGTTCATAACATGCCAATTATTGATTTAAGTGAACACAAATCAAATTTGAACATTAGGATACAAAGATTTTTCTAAACCTATTACTAACAAATAAATAAATGAGTTTGAAAGAGTGTTCTCTCCATTCCTGAAAAAGCATAACAATACGAGAGCATGGAACAACAAAAATTTGAATCAAATAGTAGGAATCCAGTTCCTAACAAAACATAAAGAGTAGTTTCAACTCAAGTAAACACATTTATATGATAAATTAGTAACTCAAAGTTGAAAATGTTGTAGTAAAATATGATGAACCACAGAAACAAAATAAAACTTGAGACGTGTACAGAAACTTTCTTTAAGGATATTTTCTCAATACAAAACTATCCTTTAGGATTCAACAAGTTCCTCCTTTATAATGAGGGTCACAAAAATAGCCAGACTAAGAGCGGAAGGAAATACCAGCAAGTTTGTAAATACAAGAAAATACTATGGCTTTCAGAACCGTTTGATTATAAAAGTGCATGGTATATATATATAGGCTGCTAACATGTAACAGCTAGGCACGGAATAAATTAAAGAATTAAAAAGTTGTTACAATAGTTCAAAAAATAAAAGAGCTATTAAGAAATTAAAGAGTTATTACCGTTAAAAAAAGTTTTAAAATAAAAGAGCTGTTAGGATTTTGTGACTGTTAGAAAATTAATTCCAAGTGTTTAAAAATTATGGTTTCAGTTTAAAGGAAAAAAAACAAGTTATTGCTAGAAACAAAAGGTTCAGAAAGTACAGGCATTGCCTCGCGAACAAGGAGGCAATCATAGATTTTTTTATTGATCGGCTCAACCTTATATGTGCGACCCCACTATCTTTTCCTTGTTAGTTACTATTTCATTTCAAAGTTGACTACAGAGACACTAGATGAAGGTCTTATTTTTTCAATGTGGAATAGAAAGCCATAGATATACTCTATGTTCACAAGAAGTAAATTTTATTTTTTCAATGTGGGATAAAAACCTTTCGAACTAGGCTTCATTATTTACAACAATCCCCCACATATTTCACAAGATTTTTGGAATAAAAAAATATACTTGCTGGATTTCTATCTATTAAGTGTAATGCATCTAACTTGATGTCTTTTGGACTGTAAACCAAATTATAGAAAGAATGAGATTTAACTTACAAAATTATTGTTGAAAATTTTAATTTCTATAAACCAAAATTTCTTAATTTAAGTTAGGTATCTCACTAATCACATTATACCCCTACAATCTATTATTGTTTGAATCAGTTTTGTGCTTAATAAGCCATGCTCACACCTAGTTGTTCATGAGTGCTCTAGAAATTTTGCTAGTATCTCATAAAAAAGGCCCCACTCCACACTCTTATAGGTGATTCCATCAAGTATTCACTATAATTTGAACACTATCCATAAGGAATATGGAACTCATCTAGAACTTTATAGTTTATCCTCTTTTTAATTGCATACTAGCACTATTCTCACATCATAGGAAAGGAATTATTTTATAGTTCTATAGAATCATAAATGACTTTGTTATTACTCATATAAACCTAATTCTTAGGATTTCTAATCATATAGGTTGGGTTACCATCATTTTGATTTCTCACTTAAGTATTAGTCTCATTCCTCTCGATGTTTCTAATATCATCTTTCTACCAAGTGGTTTAGTTAAAGGATCAGCCGAATTCATTTCTAACTTCACATAATCAATTGAAATAGTTTTATCTTTTAACAACTGCTTTGCAACATTATGTCTTAATCGAATATGTTAATTTTTACCATTGAAAAATTTATTCTTAGCAATGGCTATTGCCGCTTGGCAATCATAATGTATGGATATAGAAGATGTTTGTTTTATTCTTAATGGAATTTCAATTAAAAAATTCCTCAACAAATCAACTTTATTTCCTATTAGTTTCCAAAGCTATAAATTCTGACTCCATGGTGGATTAAGCAATTAAAATTTGTTTGGATGATTTCCAGGACAATGCACTACCACCAAGAATAAAGATATCGCCACTAGCTTTACTCTGTACATGTGTATATACAGCTTTCTGGTTTTCCAGAAAGTCTATTTTTGATCTATAAAATCTCTAACATTTGATATAAAAAAAAAAGATATAGTCACTAATGGATTTAATCTCATCTGAATATTAAATCCAATAAGCATCATTGTATCCTTTTAGTACAGTGGGAAATCCACTATATACAATACCATAGTCCATGGTACCTCTCAAATATTTCATTAGTCAAACTATTGCCGCCCAATGCTCATGATTGAGAATTATGTATATTACTCAATCTACACACAACGTATACTATATCAAGTCAAGTGATGTTCATCAAATCCATCAGACTCACACTAATCTGAGCATACTCAAGATGAGCAATGACTTCACCTTTATTTTTCTTTAATTGAGTATTAGCATCATAAGAAGTACTCGCAGATGTCACATCAAAGAAACTATACTTTTTGAAAAGTTTTCTATCTAATTTTAATATAGAGAAACTTTTCAAAAAGGTTAACATTACACCATTGTCTCTCCTTATAATTTTAATACCTAATATTACACTAACTTCATCCATATCTTTCATATTGAATTTAAAGGTTAAGAAATGTTTAATGTTATGCACGACATTCATGCTAGTACCAAAAACAAGCATATCATTTACAAATAAACTAATGATCACATATTCATTATTAATAGACTTAATATACACACATTTATTCACACTAACTGAAGAAAAACCATCACTTAAAACAACTTGATCAAATTCTCATGCTACTGTTTAGGAGCTTGCTTTAAGCCATATAAAAACTCTTCCAACTTACAAACTTCATTATTTTGACCAGAACTATACAACCTTCAAGTTGTAACATAGATATCTCTTTTTCTAAATCACCATTTAAAAAGGGAGTTCCAACATCCATTTGATGTATAACAAAGCTATAAATAAAGCTAAAACAATTAAAACTCAAATTGAAGAAATTCTAGTGACAGGTGAAAAAGTATCAAAATAATTCACATTTTGTTTTTGAGTAAAACCATTTGCAACTAATCTTGCTTTGTATTTATCTATAGAACCATTAGGAAAATATTTTCTTTTAAAAATTCATTTGCAACCAATAGGTTTTACACCTAGAGGCAAATCAACAATCTTCCAAGTTTGATTTTGTAAAAGTGAATCAATTTCAACTTTTATTGCCTCTTTCCAAAACAAATAATCAAAAGAAGAGATACCTTCAGAGTAGGTCATTGGAACCTCATCTATTAGATGAGTGAAGAAACCATTTCCAAATAAAGTTTTTTTTCCTTTGTCTTTAACTCCTTCTGACTTTCTCAATGTGAGTTTCATCAACTCTATTATTATTAACAAGTGCATGAGAAATCTATTCATTTAATGGATAAATGTTGTTGCTGCCTAATTTTGACTCAAATTTTTATAAATTTTTGAAAAAAACAAAAATAGCAAAAAACAACAAAAAACCCAAAAATATGTTTTTGATTATTTGCGGCGTCATTTTCAAAGAATTTAAAATTAAAAAAAGAAAAAAAAAAGCATTTAATTTTTTTAGTGATCTAATTTTAATTGTGAAAGGAAGGACCAATTTGAAAATTGAAAACTCTCTCACCAAACAACCCATCTTTTTTAATCAAATGGTCTATATTCAATTCTCTTAATCCAATTGTCCATTTTATTTTATTTTATTTTTTGCTTTGTCTCCAAGTTAGTAAATGAATGGTTGCGATTTATTCTTAAAATCTAATGGTTGATCTTGGTTTGTTTTGCCTTTAAGCCAAAGAAAATTTTCACCTATAAATAGGTGGTTACACACACACTTAAAATGGGAGAGATTAATTTGAGGAGATAATTTCATACGAATAATGAATTTTAAAGAGAATTAGTTAGAGCATAAAAAATCACATAACACAAAACATTCTCTTACTCACCAGCACACTCGCATTAGAAGAAAAGAAACAAAAAAATACACAATAAAGTTTCTTCAACCTTCTAAAAACACACAAAACCTGTGAGAGCAAGGGATAAATTAATTCACTCTTCTCTCCAATCCATCTACCCCTTCATCTTGTTTTTCCCATCACTATTGCCACCTTTCTAGACCAAGCAAGCATTCACCATTGACAACATATTCCCAACTAAAACCAAACCAGAAATTCTACACCCTCTCTCGGCTAGCTCCTTTATTTTTATTTTTTTACACTATCAGCCACAATAGCCTTTCCACCTACACCATTGCCCCTTTCCGCCATTAATCACCACCCACATACAATGATCCTTCAAACCCACATTGCTTTCTCTCTCACTAATTACTGACCCATTGTCAACCCCTTACCATCTCCTCTCTTCATATCCTAGCCTTTTCTCTCGAGCAACCCCAACATTACTAGCAACCTTCAATTTCCACCGTAGCCTTCACCGGTGGCAACAAGCCACCACCAGTAGCTAAGCCAAACCCCAACACCACCTTCACCCGAGAGAGACTCCATCTTGAACCAATCTTCATAAAATCCATTTCATATTTCCTTTCACATTTGTGAAGAGACACCTATTTCAAGAACAAGAAATAAAAGATCTCTTTCTCCATCCTTATGGTCCTTTGCCACCATCGATTGTGACCTATATTAGCGTTGTCAAAATATAGCCAACCTTCCATCAATCAATGTCAGCAACGACCTTAAGTGGCTTACCCGTTTCAGCCATGGCTAGCCACGTCCTTGGTTCTCCCTTATACCCTAAACAATAACCTAAATAACATTAACCAAACAACACCAATAGCTGGTCTAACCTCAACACCATTGTTCCCAGCCCCTTCAAACTAAATCAATCAAACTCAAAACTAACAAGTTATAAACCTGATTTTGTTGTGGACCCAACTAGCCTCCTCAACTGTTACCAAGCAAGACCTTTCTCTTTCCCAGTGTTGACAGTTGAAATAGCTAGAAAATAAAAAACATAATTAAGAAACAAATCAGTTGATTAAACAAAAAAAACAAATTATGCTAGTTGATTTCATTTGCTTGTAGGTCACAATGAGAGCCACTGCTAGCATAGGAAAAAGGAGAAGAAAGAGAAGATCCTAATCCACCCTATCTTTCAATCAAACGGTGATGGCGCATGGACGATTGTGTTAACAGTGACAAAGGTTCGTGAAAACCACACGCACACGCTGCCACTATTCTCACACTTCCAAAATTTTCTAGCATTGTTCCTGGGTTTCCAACAATTTCTCCAGTTAATTTGTGAATTTTGGGAGGATTTTTTTTGTATATATTTAATGTGTTGTTTGGATTATTTTGAATTTTGGTAATTAATAAATTGATAATTATGGGTGTATATGAGTAAAATATAGTAAAAAAAAGAATGTGTGTGTGTGTGTGTGTGTGTGTTTATTTTCTTGTTATAGCTTCTTCTTTTTACTTTGTGTTAAATGAATGACAAAAAAGGGAAAGATAAAAAGATAAAAAAAATTAATTAATTAAATGTTTTTAATTGCATACGGCCCAAGTTTCTCAAAAATAAAAATATTCATATCTTGTTTAAAAAATAAAATACATGGTATGCTTTATTTTTTTAGCATGCATTTTGAATTTAATAATCATTTTACTAAATCCATGAGAATTTAGCCAATATTTCAATAACTCATAAATTTTAATTCATGAGAATTAATGGTCAAGATTTTAGTATAAATGTTGGACCTATAAGTAAGGCTGGTATTTAAATGAAGTTGACCAAAAAATTCTCAGAGTTATTTTAAATATTCATCAATTTTAATTGGAAGTATTTTTTACCGTAATACATAAATTACAAAAAACCTTTTTTATAAGAATTTATTTAGATACACGAGCCCATAATAAATTTTTAACACCAGATTTAGTCACATAAATAAATCTTAATCCTAAGCCACAGATAGACTATTGATCATAAAACCTTCAAAACCTCCAAACCATATCAAACCACAAAACAACTTACCTCAAGTAGGGTGCGCTAGGAGTGTTAATATCTTCCTTAGCCACAATCAGTCTCTTACCTTTGAATCTCTGATAAAACTAGTACACTCGGGTTTCCTAGCAACCCTGAACCAAACAACTAGGTGGTAACTCTCACGACCCCTCCCGACATCGCGGGTCCACGTGTGACAAATGTGTTCAAAGAATTCTAGATTTTTTATTTCAATAATAGTATTGTAATCTAGCACATCTCTTTTTAAAACTAGAAAATTATATATGACACTATTTTCATCATAACCAACAAACATACAATCAGAATTTTTTGAACCTATCTTTCTCTTTTTTGGCTCAAGTAATTGGTTCAGGTAACATAACCTTAGCTAAACACCCCACACTTTTAGATATTTTAAATGAAGAGAATAACCTTTTCATAATTCATAAGGTGTTAAACCAATTTTCTTATAAAAAATTCTATTTTGTAAATGACATGCAGATAAAATGGCTTCATCCCATAAACTATCAAGTGCTGAAAAACTAACTAGCATAGTATTCATCATTTCTTTTAAAGTTTTATTTTTTCTTTCAGCTACCCTGTGAGACTCAGGTGAATAAGGTGGAGTAACTTCATGTATTATACCTTCCTTTTCACAATAATCATTTATTAGAACATACTCAACTCCTCTATCAAATCTAACTCATTTGATTTTTTTATTAAGTTGATTTTCTACTTCTACTTTATATATTAAAAGCATGTTATATGCTTCATCTTTAGTTCTAAGCATATAAAATTATGTATATCTTGAAAAATCCTCTATAAAGTTCATATAATATTTCTTACCTCCTCTGGTCATAGTTTGTTTTAGATGTTCTAAGTTTATGTGTATTAGGCTAAGTAATTCAGTTTCTCTTTTAACAAATGAACATGTTTTCTTAGTAATTTTAGTTTCAACATATATTTCACATTTATTCATAGATGAAGAATTTAAGCAAAAAATTAAATCAAGAGAATTCATTTTCTTAAGATAAGATAAACTAACATGTCTTAATCTAGCATGCCATAGATCAATGAAGTTAAGCAAGTAAGTAGAAGAAAATGTATTTTTCATTCATTCATTAGCAACATTGAGTACAAAAAGTCCATGATTACAATATTCTTTCCCCACAAATACATTGTTCTTAGTCATTACAATTTTGTCAGATTCAAATGACATTTTAATACCAAAATTTCCCAACAAAGTCACACAGACCAAATTTACTCTTATATTAGGGACATGTAGCACCTCATTCAAAGCTAGCGTCTTACTTAAAGTCAATTTCAGAAGGATTTTGCATTTTCTAAGAACATTTGCAATTCTTAACTCTCCATGATAGACCATTTCTTCTCCCTCCTTAAAAGGTGCATAGGTGGAGAAGAATTCTTTATTTTCACATATATGCCTAGTAGCACCAAAGTCTACCATCTAATTTTTCTTATTGGTGGATATTGACTTGAGAAACAACCACAACAATGATGTCTTCTCCTTCAACCATGTTGATTTAGTTTTAGAAGGATTGTTGTTTCTATTTCTATTTTAGCATTGAGATGCATGGTGGCCAAGTTTGCCACACACAAAACAATTTTCCTTTTTCTTAAAATTATTGGTTTGGATTTGAACATATTGGTATTGTTACCATTGGACTTAATATTAATATTATTAAAGTTATTCTTATAACTTTTTTATGTGAACTCCCTTGTACTAAGTTTGTTTTGGTAGTCATCTCTTTTTTTTAGTAGCTTGCAACTCCTTTTTATTTGTGTCTTTAATGATGATATGGGTGATAAGATCAATCAAAGATAATTATCCATGCTTGTGCTTAAGTTGTTTCTTGTAGTCATTCCATGAGTTGAGTAGTTTTTCGATCAATATTCTAGTAACGAATCCTTTAGGAAGGTTGATATTTTTAGCTTTCATGTCCTTTAGCAGTATATGGTATTCATTAATTTGAGTTTTTTTATCTTTGTTATCCACCATTTTTCATTGGTAAAATTTTCCAATGAAAAATTTGTTTTCCCACCTCAGCAGTATACTTTGTCACTATATTGCTTGATACCTCCTTTATTTCCTTGTAGCTGCAATACACAATAACTCATTGGAGAGAGTGCTTAAAATGGAGTGTCTACAAACCTTGTTCTCATCCGTCCATCCTTTGGCTTTGTCACTAGTCTTAGCATCAGTAAGAATCCA